>Ga0209717_1000398_pt1 | contig 53580 bp, 63 predicted proteins | sample AD_UKC048_MetaG_FD_184418 | JGI IMG/M metagenome (GOLD analysis project Ga0209717, IMG submission 184418) | Active sludge microbial communities of municipal wastewater-treating anaerobic digesters from USA - AD_UKC048_MetaG (SPAdes) (version 2) | ecosystem: Engineered > Bioreactor > Anaerobic >...
ACAGGAATCTGCGAACCATCAACTGATGACAAGATATCAACTGAACAGCTGGGAAAGGCTGCAAAATTAATGGATGTATCTTTGATTGATCATCTAATCATTACAGAAAACGGATACTTTAGTTTTAAGGAAAGCGGGCTATTATAAATTAATATTCATAAATTGAATCAATAAGATTGCTAATAGCCCTAGAATAAAAAAGAAAAGTGCAATATTAAATAATTGTGAATACTTCATAATCTTCTGATTTTTAAATATAAGTAAAATTAAATAGAACACAATAAAACTAAACATTATTGCCAAAAAAACATCTATTATTATATCGTTGCCAAATGCATAAATACCAAATAATAAATATAACACTATTAATATGTGAGTTAAAATATTTACCATCTTTGAAAATACCTTAACTAATTTAGATTTAAAACAATAAAGTAATAAAATTACACTTGGGACAAATAAAAAAAAACTACTACCAAAATCTCCACCTTTACCTAAATAACAGAAAATGGTATTTACAAAAGATGAAACTACCAAAATTATAGACAATATTAAAAGAACTATCTGCGCGTTATTTGATTCTACAAATCTAAAGAAATATTTTTTAGTTTCTTTATTATCTGTGGATTTTACTTTTTTCTTTTGTATTTTTGTTTTCTCTTTTTTTGCCATTTTCTTTGCCTCTTTAGTGTAAATAAAATAAAATATATAGCTTATAAATATTAATAAACCTTTGGTTTAAATAATTAATACTTAAATCTTCTTTCGTATTTCTTGTGACAGAACCATTCAATAATTATAGAAATTACTTCTATTTGTTGGCCGCGAATAGTGTAAGTCAATCTCCAGCCATTTGATAAATCATATTTATATAATATTTTAATATCATATTTTGTAATGTATTCCTTAGACCAAAGCTTTGATGGAACTCTTATACCGCAATATGGATTTTCTTGAATCTTTGTAATTGCTTTTTTTAAATTAGAATATAGTTCTTTATCTTCAAATCTTGTACTTTCTTTTAATTCATAATATAGTTTTTCAATTGTTGGATCTATAAAATACGGTTCCGGTTCCTTAAGGACTTTACCTCTAGTTTTTGCCTTTTTACTCTTGCAATCTCTTCTGGGCCCCATATCCAAATCACATGTTTTTTATCTATTGCTATTTTATGAATGCTTTCAAGATAATCAAGTGCAGTAATATATGTTTGCCACATTACTTTCTTTGGAAGTTTTTTCCAAATCTGTCTTACTGTAAAATCTCCTTTAGCATCTTCAATTATTTTTTCAATCATCATTAATGTATCTAATCTAGGATACCTTACAATTTTTGTTTTACTTTGCATATCAATAATCACGTTTTGATTTGTATATTAATTGATATACAAAATATTTTTATATATTTGTAATTATCTTGTGTTTTTCAAGGTATATAAAACGCGCTGCTTGATTTTTTTGTGAATTTAAAGAAATAGTGGTATTATTTACTTGTTTTTCAAATAATTTTTTAAAAACTCTTTTTGAAATTTATCAAAGACGCCTTTTTCTATTGCCTTTCTTGCATCTTCCATCAAGCGATGAATAAACCTTACATTGTGCTCTGAAAGAAGAATCTTTGCTGCTGGCTCATCAAGCCTGTAGAGATGATGAAGATAAGAGATGGTGTGGTGCTTACATGCATAACAATCGCAGTCCTTTTCTATTGGTTTAAACAGATGAGAATTATAGCTTTTGCCAATCTTTAATATCCCGTTTCTTGTAAAAATCATGCCGTGTCTTGCCATCTTTGTTGGATAAATGGAATCAAAGCAGTCTACACCTTTACCAATTGAAATAATCATGTCTTCTGGAGATCCGACACCCATTAGATATTTGATTTTGTCTTTGTCAAGATACTCTAAAGAATAATCAATTGCTTGAAACATTCTTTCTTTACTTTCGCCAATTGCTAAACCACCAATTGCAAGACCATCAAAACCCATGTCATTGATTGCTAAAGCACATTCTTTTCTTAGGTCCTTGTATGTTCCGCCTTGAACTATACCAAACACTTTTTGGTTTTTATTCTTGTGGCTGTCAAGGCAACGTCTCGCCCAGGCAATTGTTCGCGTTGTTGCTTCAGAAAATTCTTTCTTTGTGTGGTCAGGGCCAAGAACGTGATCAAGAACCATAGCAATATCTGAACTTAAAGTATTTTGAATATTCATTAAACTTTCTGGAGAAACAAAATGTGGTTCTCCTGAGAAAGGTGATCTAAACTTTACGCCTTTGTCATTTAAAGAAATAAGAAACTGTGGATCAAGTAATTGAAAGCCACCAGAGTCTGTAAAGATTGGTTTTTGCCAGTTGATAAAGTTATGATAGCCGCCTGCTTTCTTTATAGTTTCAAGACCTGGCTTAAGATATAGAAGATAAGCATTAGAGATAAAACACTGAGTATTTAAATTTTCTAAAGAATTAAAAGTTAGAAACTTGCCTGCGCCTTTAGTTACTACTGGCATATAGAAAGGAGTCTTAATCTTTCCATGACTGGTCTTAAACTCGCCACAACGAGCACCAGCAGATTCGTTTGTTATTTTATACATGTTTTAGGTTTCCTTTAAAATTTGTCCCAGATTTAGTGCGTTTATAAAAGCAAAGAACCAAAAATTAAAACGCATAAAACTCCAAGAAGGATATATACACCAAACCTTGGAAGGTTATCAAAGATTGGAAGAGCTTTTAATCTTAATAATTTTGCTCTTTTTATGTCTTCTTTTTCAAGAACTGTTCTTTTGCCTAATTTTAATTTTGTAATTAGCTCTTTTGTTGCAAACTCGCTAGCAAAGACATCTCCTTCTTCTAGCTTTGCTACTGGTTTTTGTTTTAAGTAAATGTACTTTTTTACCTCATCTTCAAAAATAATTATTATACTACCAAAAAACATTGGTGGAATTGTTATATAAATAATCTTTGGCATATCGCCTGTGCTTGTTGCAAAAATAACAAATGCTAGAAACACAAAAAATAAAATTGCGGACTTAAAAATCTTAGATTTCTTTTTTTTCAAAAGCACTTTGTTTATCTTTATTTTTTTATTAAGCTTAAAAGCATAAGAAATTGAAACAAACATTACTGAAAGTAAAGAAGAAAGAATAATTACCCAAAAGATAAGTAACTGATTATTAAGATATGGAAGAATCATATGTATTCCAATAAACAACTTTATGTCCCCACCACCAATCTTTCCGAAATAATACGCAAAGTATCCAAAAAGATAGATTCCTGCAGAAATTAGAACAATTGGTATAAGGCTTTTAAAAGAATAAGTAAATATATTAATAATTAAACCAATTGCAATAAGCGGAATACTTATCCAATCATAGATATATCCTGTCTTATAATCAAAATATGCTGCAAGAGCCACTGCCAGTAACAACAGAATTATTCTAATAACAAAAATAGTCTCAAACATTTATTTTTCACTTTAATCTTAATTTCTTTTTCTTCATGCCTTTGATATTTGCAAACTGGTTCATGTTTATCTTTGACATATCAATACTTTCTGGGTCTTGCCCTTCAAACTGCTTTGCCATGCCTTCCATCTTCTTAGCATCCATTCCTTTAAACATTTTTTTCATTTTCTTGATATGTGAAGATAATTCTTTAATGTCTTCAATCTTTGTTCCTGAACCTTTAGCAATTCTATCCATTCTTGAATGTGTTAAAAAATCAGGACCATTTGCTAATTCTTCTTTAGTTAAAGAATTAAGTATTGCCCTGTACTTTGCCATCTTCTTTTCTCCAAGCTCTTTTTGCTCGTTTGAGATTTTATTTCCAACACCCAAGAAACCCATGACCTTGCTAAAAGGCCCAAGTTTTTTAGAAAATTCAAGTTGTTGCTTAAAGACACCAAAAGTAACATTTCCTTTCATGATATCTTCTGGATTTATGTCCTTTAATTTTTCCATTTCTTCTTCTTTTGTAACTTCAGCAATCTTTTCCATTAAGCTTTCAAGGTCTCCAAAGCCTAAAACCCTAGAAAGATATCTATTAGAATCAAAGATTTCAAAATCATCAGCTTTTTCTCCTGTTCCTATAAAGTACACTGGAGACTTTGTGATATAACAGGCAGTTAATGCTCCTCCACCTTTTGCTGAACCATCTAGCTTTGTTATTATTACTCCATTAACCCCTATAGCATTATTAAAAGCAGTAGCTTGGTCTTTAACTGCTTGGCCAATATCTGCAGAGATTACAAGTAAAGAAAATTTAGGTTTAAACACTTCATCAATTTCTTTAATCTCTTTAACAAGCTCGTCATCTAATGCACTTCTTCCTGCTGAGTCTACAATTATTAGATTACAACCGTTTTTCTTGTGATAATCAAGACCTTCTTTTGTAACCTTTTGTGCAGACTTTTCTTTAGGGTTACCATAGAAAGCAACTTCGACCATATCGCTTAATTGCTTTAATTGCTCATAAGCTGCCGGTCTATAAGTATCTGCACAGATAAGTCCAACCTTTAATCCTCTTTTCTTATAGAACTTAGAAAGCTTTGCTGCAGTTGTGGTCTTTCCTGAACCAAACAAACCACACAATAGAATGGTTTCTGGGTTTTCTGGAAGTGGAGTTTTTACTTCTCCGCCCATATACTTTAGAAGAGTTTCATAACACAATCTTACAATATGTTCTTTTCTTGTAATTCCTGATGGAATTTCCTCAAAAGCTTTTTCTTCTATTTCTTTTGAGATATTTAGAACTAGTTGTATGTTTACGTCTGAAGAAATAAGAGCTCTTTGAATCTCTTTAATTACTTCCTTAATAAGTTCTTTATCGACATGCATTGAATTTTTAATTTTATCCAGCGCATCTCTTAGTTTATCTCCAAAACCCATAGTTAATCAATTAAAATATATTTTAGTATATAATTAAAGAAACAAATAGAATATAAATATTAAGGAAAAAGAAATTACTTAAGCATGATTGCTTTAATTATTCCGCCGCGTTCTTGAAAAACTGTTCCTTGAATTTTTGAACGACTGGGAGATAAAAAGATAGTATTTACTATTTCTGATTTTTCTTCTGTAGTTGTATCAATAGAAGAATTATTAGAAACTATAACTAAACTTATAGCTGAAATAACTATCAAATAAATTGAAAGTATTAAAATTAATTTTTTATTCATATTTTCTCGTATTTTATTATATATCTTATGGTTATTACTGTATTTAAGGATATCTAAATCACAACTCTATCAATTATGAATTGCGGAGAGAAAGCCTCTAGATCCTCATAGGTCTGGCCTGTCCCAACATAGAAGATTGGTTTTTTTAGTTCATTTAGAATAGAAATTGCTACGCCGCCTTTAGGATCGGTATCAAGCTTTGTTAGAATTACGCCATCAACTCCAATCTCTTTTTCAAAGCCACTTACTTGATCAACAATTGCTTGGCCTGCCTGTGCTTCTCCAATGTAGATTGTAAGGTTTGGGTTTACTACTTTTTTGATTTTCTTTAACTCTTGCATCAAGTTGATATTGTTTTCTTGTCTTCCTGCTGTGTCAATAAAAACATAATCAATCTTTCCGGCTTTTGCAGAAGTAACTGCATCAAAAGCAACAGCTGCAGGATCTGAACCATAGTTTTGCTTAACAATTTTTACGCCAATTGCGCTTGCGTGCTTTTCAAGTTGATCAATACTTCCTGCTCTAAAGGTGTCGCCTGATGCCAGCACTACTGATTTACCTTCTTGTTTGTAGTGATAAGCAAACTTAGAAATTGTGGTTGTCTTTCCTGCGCCATTTGGGCCAATAAACATTATTACAAACGGACTATCTGGTTTTTTTGTTTGGTCAATATAATTATTAATATCACAATCAATGTCAAGCTGTGTTTTTAGAGACTCTCTTATATGTTCTTTTATGTCCTCAAGTGGATTCTCTTTTGAAAAGCTTGCAGCAACTAGTTTTTCTTTTAGATCTTTACAAATGTTTTCTGCAGAAACAATAGAAACATCTGCTTCAAGAAGTGAGAGCTCAAATTCTTGTAAGAATTCAGAAATTTCTTTTTCTGATAATTTAACTTTGCTTGAGAATATACTTTTAATAGAAGTTACAAAAGACTTTTTTATTTCTGTGGTTTTCTTAACGGTTAAGTCCGCTGTTGTTTGAGGGACTGATCTAGAATCTTCTGTTGGTATTGGTCTTTGTTCAACTTTTGGAAATGGCCTTTCAATTACTGGTTTAATCGGTTCAACTGGTGTTGGTCGAATTTCTGCTCTTGGAGTTGGAATTGGACGCTCATCAATTGTTTTTGGTAAGCGCGGTTCTTCAATTGGTACTTGAGGCTTTGGCTTAGGTTTAAAGATTTCAAAAATAGAATGGTGTTCTTTTGGTTTTGGTTCTTCTAGAATTGACTGTTCGATTTCTGGTTGTTCGATAATAGGCTTTGGGACTTCTACTTTTGGGTGTCCAAGAATTAGTGCGTCTTCTTCTAGAGGCTCATCTAAAGTTTTCTCTAACTCTTCTGCTTCTTCGGTTAATTCTTTAATAGATTTAGATTCTGCAACTTCTTTAGCGATTGTCTGTATTTCTTGAGAAATTGTTTCTTCTTGTTTAGTTTCAACAACCGGCTCTGATTCCTGAATTGTTGCGGTTTCTTCTTCTGTTTTTTCCTTAGCAGAGCCTGTTTCGCTAGCACTAAACAAATCGCTTTGCGATTTCTTGGTGCCCTGAGAACCTTCGATTGTCATGGGCTCGCGCGCAATGGCTTCTTTAGTCTTACCAAAGATTTTATCAGTAAAGCTCTTAAATTTGTTTTTTAATAAATCAAACAACTCAAAAACACCATTTTTATTTATTCAATTGATGTGTCTGTTGATTTCTTCTTTTGCTCTTCTCTTAATTGCATCTCTCTAAAGACTTTAGATATCTGCTCAAGCATTTGTGATGTTTGATTGTATGATTTTACTAGCTTTTCTTTTGCGGAATGTAATTCTTTATTTCTCTTATCTATATCTTCAATTACTTCATCAATGCCTCTTTCTGTCATAATTTGACCCGGAAGCATAACTTTAATTGAGGATTTGTTAGAAACCTCACATTCAATTAAAACACCAGCACCAAGATTAACCAAAATCTTTTCTTCGCTTTTTAATTTCTTTATTTGCTTTAATGCAATTTCTGCTTTCTGCATTTCTTGTAATATGCCGTCAATTTGTTCAACTCTTTGAGATATGCCTTGTAATTCTTTTTCTTTGTTTTGATATAATTTGACTGTCTGGTTCTTATCAAGCTTTATTGTTTTTCTGGTTTTATTTTCTTTTATATCCTTTGCCATAATTTATCGCCTCGTTTTATTTTAAATCCACAACAAGCTCATCTATTCTTGTCATTTCAATATTACTTGTTGTTTCTCCAACTAATATCCCATTTTTATTTCCTGTGATGTCGTTTCCCACAAACACGTCTCCATAATTTGCAGTTATTGCTTTTCCGGGAACATTAAATTTTTTCTTGAAATAATTAAATTCCTTAATATCAATTCTAGGATTAATCAAAAACAAAGAATCAGATACAAAAATTGAACTTCCTGGAAGATCAAGCCCAGCAAAGTTCTTCTGTTCAATCTCAACTTTAAGGAATTTTCTTAGTTCTGAAATGGTTTCTGGAAGAAGAAGAGGGCTTGCAATTCCATAGTTGGAATTAACTGCTAAAAGATTACCAAAGGCATTATTCTCATCTTTGATTGTCTTAACCTTTAACCCTTCTTTTTCAAGGTGTTCAATCTCGTCTGAATGAATACTGTTTTTCTCAACAACTATCTTTTCATTAATTCCTGAAAGATATATTCCTAAAAGACCAGATCTGTTAATCGAAGCCTTGATTACTTTAACATCAAGAATCTCCTCAATCTTTCTTTCTTCTTTTGGAAGAACACTGTGTGGTACTAAGCAAATCTTTTCTGTACAGTAGGAATATATATTTAAAAACGGTGAATTGTAAATTGTTGATCTATCTAGTTTCATATTACTTTCAGCTTATTGACTCCGTTTTCTCTGCGGCTCTCTTTTCAGTTTTTCCGCTCATCTTTTTTACAGTCTTTGCTGTCATTTTCTTTTGAGATGTTGCATCTTTAACTGCTTTTTGTACTGCTTCTTTTAGTTTTGGCTTTTCCTTCTGTTCTGGAGCTTTTCCAAAATCTTTAAATTCTTTTGAATCTTTCAAGAAGACATAAGCCTTACCAGAATCTATCTTTAAGCTTATTGCTATCTTTCTTGGAGGGTTTTGAATACTTCTACTCCAGATTGCTTCGTTAACTTCTTTTGAAATAATTACATCCTTCTTTTCCATTCTTGTGTGTTTCTTAAGAAAGTTAAAGATTTCAGTAATTGCATTATTTGCTCTTCTGCTTCTTGGTTTGTTATCATAAACCTTGTTTAAGGGTATTATATAATTTTCACTTGGCATATATCAATCACTTCCTCTTTTTCTTTATTGGATTTCTTACAATCACTGTGTTTCTTGTCTTTCTTACTTTTCTTCTTGAGCTTTTTTCTTTCTTTCCGCTCACTCTAGCAGTCTTTTTTACAGCATCTGCTTTCTTTATTTGTAATTTTCTAAACTCGTCTCCGAATTCTGTTTGCTTCCAGTTTCTTTTCTGTCTTCTGTTCCAAATTCTTTTTCCTGCTTTTTGAATAATCCAAACAGGAGTATTTAAGTAACCTGGACCAACTTTATCTCTCTGAGCAATTAGAAATTCTTTCTTTTCTCTTGATTTTTGTTTTGCCATTATTCTTCAACCTCCTGTTTCTTCTTATTATCTTTCTTCCCTTTCTTTTCTGAACCTTCAAACACAGATTTCTCTTTTGTGTCTTTTGTAATTACTATTTCTTTTTCTTTCTTAACAATCTTGTATTTGTTATAGTCCTTTAATATTGTATCAGCCATCTTGTCTAAATACTTTTGACCAGCAGGAGTTATTATTCTTCCTTTCTTTTCTTCGGATTTACTTACAAGTCCTAATTTTTCTAAGTCTTGTAAACAAACTCTAATTATTTTACCACCTGCTTTTCTAAACTCTTCAGGCTTTACTCCTCTATTCTTTTTTCCACCATAATAGGTTCTTAGAGAATTAACTGTTGTCTTATCATTAATTGCTACTTTTCTTAGAATAGAAGCCATTCTAGCATACCACCAATCAGCATCTTGTGGAGCTCTCTCTCTGCTACAACCAGTCTTTACAAATTCTGCAAACTCTGGCATCTTTACTTTTTTGTTTGTCTTTAAGTCCTTTGCTATCTCAGTTATCATAACTTGAGCAGGGACGTCTTTTACATTAGCCAAATTATTCACCTCTAGTTTTTTAAATTTCTTTTTCTTTGTTTCCTTTTTGGAAAACTTAAGATAATATTTCGCATTTCTGCTGAATTTCTTGGCAAAACCAATGCTTTGCCAAAAAACAAGTATTATAATATATTTATAGAATAGTTTTGTTTAAATAGGTTTTGTTTTCACTTGAGTGCTATTTTCTTTATTTTATCGCACTCTAAACAATGAATCTTCAGATATCTTTGCTTTTTGTGATTTTTGTTTTCTGTTATTGTGCGTACCTTTGTGTTCTTGCTTGTTCTTATTCCATAACAAAATTTACACACTTTTCTATGAAGCTCTTTTGGGAATCTAAAATTAATCTTTTTAGAAATGTCAAAAGCCAGTCCAATATAATCTTTAATATAAGGATTGTCGGTTTTTAAATTGTTTTCAGAAATAGCAAAATCAATAAGAAAATAAACTCTTTTCTTGTATTCGTCTTTACCTTTCATAATTTTTCAAAAAAACAATAGAAGTACGCCTGCCGGGGTTCGGACCCGGGCCGAAAGCTTGGCAAGCTCCCATCCTAACCACTAGACTACAGGCGTTTTATTTTATTTATAATATAATTAACATAAAAAATGTTTATAAACTATTGTTTTTATTGTTCTTTCTTAATCATTTTAGAAACAAATAATCCGATAATCAACACTATAAAGGCACCCCCAAAAATTATCATTAAATAATTTGGTTTTGGCTTTTCAAAAACTGAATCCTCTTTTATTTTTTCAAAAATTTCTGATTTGTTTTTGTCTTCTTCTGAATGAAATGCATTTTGATCAATATTAACATCAAAAACATATGGTGTTTCTATGGTTGGTAATATCTGAGTTGTGTTAGAAGAATTATAATCTCCTGACAAAACATAACTTAAATTTCCATTATCTATTTTTTTAAAAATTTTCTGATATGTAAATTCAGAATACTTTGAAATGTTTTTATTCTCAGAAGAATCTATTCCGTCATAATCAAATGCATAGGAGATGTTCTTTTCTTTTTTTGTATAATTCAAAATTGTATTTTCAAAAAAGAACCATCCATTTTGATAATATATTACGGGTTCATATACAAAGAAAAGTTCTTGATAATCACCACGGTTATGATAGATATTTAAGTCAGTGGTTTTATCTTTATATTGTGAAATATAACTAAACTCATAAATATAAGAATTATCTAATTCTGGTAATTTAAAATAATAATCAAATTTCTTTGTCTCTAGTGGTTTAAGATAATAAACTATTTTTCGTGCTTTAGGATAAATTTGTTTAAAATCTGGAGCTAATTGACTTGCAATTAAGACCATTAAGTGATTATTTGTTTTGTTTTTTAATTGTAATTTAGCAATATGCGGACTACTCTGATATGCTTCTCTTGGCATTATAACGTCTATGTCCAAGTCATTACCTAATCCTAATTGCTCATAGGTTTTTACTTCCTGATGAGTAAAATATTGTTTTTTATCTCCAAATTTTACAGCTACATCATTTGTAGAAGTCACGCTGTCTTTTGAATCTCTGGGGTCTTTTAATTTTTCAATAACTATGTGAGTTGCATCAACACTTCCTACTTCGTTATATGTAGGGTCTACAGCAATCCAGCCATATCCCGGTATATATACATCTAACCAGGCGTGTGGGCCCCATTCTTGACTGGTGTTTGCATATCCTACAACATATTTTACCGGATAACCTTGAGCTCTTAATATTGCTGCCTCAAGGATCGCAAACTCGTCGCAAACTCCCTTTGCATTGGATAAGACTGATAAAGAATCATTAACCATAGAAACATAATCCATATCATAAGTTAAATATGTGTGAATCCAATTTGTTACATACACTAAATTCTCTAAATCATTGCTTTTCTTTAGATAGTTTGCTACTGTTCTAATCTCGCTACTATCTGATTGTATAAATTTAGTTGATTTTGTATATTCTTTAATTTCTTCAGTAATTGGTATTAGCTCTGCTCTTAAATTTTCTAAAACAAATTTATCTTCTGAAACTATTTGGCCAGAGATATAAAAAACGTATTGATTTTTAGTAATTGGCTTAATTTTGAAAAAAGCATATTTGTTTTCGCCTTCTGTTAATATTTCTCCTAATATCTTTGTGCCATCATTGTCATAATAATACGCAGAAACGTCTATTTTTTGATTATTTAAATTTTGAAAAATTGCAGTCTTATAAGTAAACTCATCACTGCTTGTATAATTTGTAAAATTAATTGGCAAAACTATATTTACATCTAAAGAAATATATTTGGTTTTCATGGCAGAAGATTCTAAAATATTATTTTGATTTTCTGAATATATAACCGCAGATATTAAGACTACGAACAAAAATATAATCGCAAGCTTTTTCATAGTTATTTCTTTTTTAATTTTACAATAAAAATAAAAGAAACAACAATTTATAATACTAATTATCTTTTATTTGTGATATGCCACTGGTGAAAATATGACTAAATTAAAAAAAATCGAAATTATTATTTTAATAATAATATTATTATATAGTATTATTGCTTTCTTCTTATATTCCCATATGCCCGAAACAATAGCAACACACTGGAACATAAATGGCGTTGCAGATGGTTTTTCCCCAAAGCTTTGGGGCACATTGATTATGCCTATTTTCTTTGTAATTATCTTTTTTATATACTCTTTATTTTCTAGAAGTGGGGTTTTTAAAAATACGGAATTAAAAAAACAACTAGATATGACAATTATATTTTCTGTTTTATTTCTTTTTTATGTTTCTATACTTTCATTAATTTATAATACTGGCATTCATTTTAACTTTAGCTATTTTATAATACCGGCAACCTCTGCACTGTTAATTACTCTTGGAATAATATTAATGAAACTAAAAAAAAGAAACCTTTTCTTTGGTATAAGAACGCCTTGGACAATAGTTGATGATGATGTTTGGATAAAAACACATAAGCTTGGCGGTTGGTTGTTTATAATTATTGGAATTACAACATTATTTGCTTTGCTTTATATCAAATATTTTACCATAATATTTTTTACAGAAATTATTTTATTACTATTTGTTACGTTTATTTATTCTTATTTGCTTTACAAAAAAAATAGAAATTAATGCAGGAGACAGGATTCGAACCTGCGAAGCACTAAGCACACGGTTCTTAGCCGTGCCCCTTTGACCACTCGGGTACTCCTGCGGAACTGGTTTCGGTCTCATTAAAAATCTCTGATTTTTTAGGATCCTAAAAAGTCTTTGACTTTTTTTGAAGTTCACACCCAACGGATTTCGCGAGTTATCCGCAATGGTGCACAATTGACGAAAAGCCTAATACAAAACTGAAAGTGGATCTGGGCGGACTCGGACCGCCGATCCTCACCTTGTAAGGGTGATATCATAACCACTAGACCACAGATCCATATAAAAAACTAGATTTTTATATATATTATAAAAAGGAAAAAATATTTAAATACATAAGGCTATAAATATAATATTATATTTACTTAAAAAAGGGGGAAAATATGAATAAAGTTAATTTAACAAAAACAGTTGGTGCATTCATTACAACTATTGCTATATTGTTACTTGTTTTTTCAATTGTGGATTTATTCAACAGAGTAGATTACATAGTAGAATATGATGCCTGTGTGAATTATTCTTACAATGATACAACATTAACAGCATGTAAATTAAATGCATCTACTGGCCTAGGATTTAAAATTAGAGAAAATCAATTAAGATTGTCCACAAATCAATACTTGATGGTTTATATTGCATCACTATTGAAAATATTGTTCTCAGTTACAATCTTTATAATTGGAATGACATTCTATACTAGTTCATCAAGAACATACATAGAAACTAAAAAAGTAGTTGCAAAAAAGAAAAGATAAATTTCTTTTCTTTTTGGATTTATTTATTTAGTTCTTGATAAGTTAGAACATGTATTTGGCTATCTTTTATACCATTAGAATTTCTAACCACAAGAATGCTTGCGCCTCTTTCTTTTGCTAGGTCTTTGATAGTATCATTAAGTTCTTGATCTACTGCTATAGCAAACAGCTTATCTGAAGAAAATTCTCTTAACTTGTGCTCAAGATCTGCTGCACTACAGCTACTTATTCTTCTAAACTTTTCATTTAGAAGTCTAGCTTCTTTCTTGTCCTTAATGTCGTCAATTATTTTACCCAGATTTTCTTTTATCTCATCTGTAATCTTTGGGAGAACAATTGCTTTTTTCTTTAGCTCTTCTTTAGGTTTTTCTTTCTTTGGTATTTCTTCTTTTTTTGTTATTTCGGTTTCTAGGTTATCAATTGGCTTAATTGGCGCTTCCATACCTTTTGTATGAGGCACATCTAACTTGACTTGTAGACCTTCAGAAACCTGTTGAATCAATTCTTCTTTTATTGATGGTTTTGTTTCTATAAAATTAGAATTAATCTTTGATTGTAATTGTTCTGTCTCTTCTTTTACCATATCATAAACTGATTTTTCTCTTCTCTCAAAGTTATTGTTTCTTTCTTGAAATGGTCTTCTATTGAAGTTGTTTCTATCTCCTCTGTCATTTCCTCTTCTATTATCTCTGTCTCTTCCATTCCCGCGATTGTCTCTGTCTCTTGATTCTCTTGAAACATCTACTCTTTCAATATCTGGTATCTCTGACAAGAGCTGAGCAAATGAATCCCCTGCGTGATTTTGATCATGCATTGGTCTATTAGTTGGTTGTTGAGTCTGTAAATACTTATTTGGTTTATTTTCAAAGAACTTTGGATTTGCAATCTTATGATCATTTGTTGTTGAAAACTTTGTTGCTTTAACAATACCCGCTTGCTTTGTAAGATTTGGATTGAATTGTTGTTGTGATTGGAATTGATTGTTACTTGAAGAAACATAATTTGATTTTATTCTTCTTCTTAATGCTTGGTTAATTTCTTTTTGTGTTAGCTCTTCAACTTCTTTACCATCTGGCGCTCTTGCAATATAATCTACTTTTATTGATTTTAATAATTGCTGTTGTTGAATATCTGCGCCGTGGTCTCCATCTAAGAAAATAGTTACTGACTTTTGTCTAGAAATTTCTTCTAAAGATCTTGGTATTCTTGCTCCGCCAGTTGCAACAACATTAGTAAAACCATATCTTAAAAGATTTAAAACATCTGCTCTGCCTTCAACAACTATTAATTCTTTACTTGAATCAATTGTTGGACCAGCTGCTAGTTTTTCTGAACCATAAGAGATTATGTCTTTTGTTTTAAAAGTATCCATTATCTCGTCCATTAACTCTTTAGTGTCTGGAATCTCATCTTGCATTAGTCTTCCTAATAGCTCAATTGCCCTTTCTTTTATTTGTTGTCTCTTTAGTCCTCTTGTGTCTTCTATTTGTTTAACCTTAAAAACAGCATCACAGGGACCAACTTTCTCTATAGTCTCAATGGATGCAGCAATGATTGCAGTTTCAACCATAGAAACACTACATGGAAGTTTAAGTACTCCTCTTACTTTATTTTGGTTCTGTGTATATTCTATTTCAATTCTGCCAATCTTACCATTCTGTTGTAGTTCTTTAATGTCTAGATTCGCTCCTAAAAGCCCTTCTGATTGTCCAAAAATAGCACCAATCACATCTGGCCTTTCAACAAGACCGTTTACTTCAAAATCAGCAACAATCATGTACTTGATTGTTTCAATATATGTTTTTCCCATTGTTAAATGTCACTCCTTTTATTGTTTTGACATTCAAAAATAGATTAGACATTAGAAAAAGAAGACACTTTTAAAGGATTTTAAGCATTTTTTTGTTTGATTTTTCGCCTTTTATTATCTCAATCTTTAACCCTTTATCTTTGAAAAACTCAAAGATTTCTTTGTTTGCTTTGCCTTTCTGTGCAATGCTTTTTATTTTTAGTTTATAAGTATTATCATCAATCTTTTGGATTTCTTGCCTGTCGCTATTGCAAATAACTTGCAATGAAAATACCTGGTTTTTTTCAAACATCTATTTCAAATACCTTATAAAAGTTAATCTTCTTAATTTCTAAATTACTAATCTTTTAATTTTTGAATATAATTATAAATTTATTGCTTAAACTTATAATATATTAATAGACAAAAAAGTATATAAAGGCTACTTTTATTATATCTATAGATGTGACAAAATAATGAAAAACAAGCAAAAAGGCTCAAATGCTGAAAGAGAATTATTATTTATGCTATTTAATAAGGGCTTTGCGGTGTCTAGGGTTGCTGGTTCTGGCTCCTCTCAGCTTCCAACTCCTGATGTTCTTGGCTTTAAGAACGGAAAGGCTCTTGCCATAGAGTGTAAGACCAAGAAAGGCGAGTATCTTAACATTAGAGACGAGCAGGTCGAGGAACTAAAGCTTTGGGAGAAGCTTAGTGGCCTAAAAGCCTATGTTGCCTGGAGACTTGGTAAAGATGCTTGGTTTTTTATAAGGGTAGACCAGCTAAACAAGACCAAAAAGGCCTATGCCATCAAAAAAGAAGAGATACAGGCTAAAGGAAAGGGATTTGATGACTTTATTAGCGATTTTTAGAGCCCTCTAGACAGGTTTAAATACTCTTTCTATCATAAATATATATTAATAATATATATTCTAATTGTGAAAAAAAATGGCATATCTTGAACTTGAAGACATAATAAATTCTCTTGACAGAGAAGCAAAAAAAGAAAAGAGTTTAAGAAATAAATGCCTTTACGACAGTGCCATAAAAGCATTAAATGAATTAAAGGTTAGAAAAATAAATAATAAATAAGTTATTTATTTTATCTTTTTTCCTTTTGCTAAAAAAGCACCACCCCATAATGATCCCCAAATTGTATTTACAATCATACTAAACAAAACCCCTCCTTTTTTTTCTGCGTTTATTTTTTTAAAAATTTCTGGATTACTTCTTTCAAGTGCTTTTCTTACTGCAATTTCGGCTTCAGGAAATGCATTTTTTAGTTCTCTTGGAGTTAATGATAATAAATATTTTGTATAATCTAATTCTCCAACTCTATCAATTATTTTTTTTCCTAAAACAACATTTTGTTTTGCAGTTGCTTCTACTTTTTCTATTTTTCTAGAAATTAAACTATCAATCTTTGCTTTCTCGCTCTTTGGAATAATGCTTGTGATTTGATTTAATCTTGTTTGATCAAAATAAACTGATTTAATTTTTTTCCCATCATAGAAGAAAATTTGTCCGAGCTTTGCTTTTTGATTATAAGAATTAACTGTTTCTCTTATCAAATTTGGATTCTTGGAATAATATTCTACCGGTCTTGATCCGACATCTGCCTTTTTTTTATCTATTTGCGCAATCGCAGTCTTAACATCAGATCTTTGTGAACTAGCTCTTAATGGTTCTATTGCATGCAATCCTAAAGCTATTGATCCCCCTAGTAAACCCACAGCTGCGGCTGTTGCGATTCTTTTTTTAATTGTTGGTTTTTCATATTTTACTTTTGGCTTTGGTGCTCCGGGCATTTCTTAATCATCTCCATTTTTAATTATTAATTTTATAAATAAATGAAAAACCGATATATATATATATCCTTCGGAGGTTTGGCTACGCGGTTGTCCAAGAATTAGTGTTATTTATATTTAAATTTCTTATTGTATTTGTTGTGATCTAATAAGTCAATTACAAATGCGATGATTTCTACTGTATTTTCTTTTTTATCAGTCAAAGAGTAAAGACACCTCCAATAATTCGCAAGCTCTAATCTAAATAGATTGTTTATTTTATATTTCTCAATGTATTCTTTTGGTATCTGTGGCTTTGGGATATTATCTCCATAGCCTGGATTGCTTTTAATTAATTCTATTTTTCTAAGAAATGAGTTGTATATTGATTTACTAATTTTATTATTTTCTTTTGTTTGTTCTAGAAAAGTTAAGGTTTCTTCAACTGGCTTAGAATAAAGCACAGTTACTTTTTTTGTCATAGTGTTCTACCGTTTCTTTCTGCATCTGCAATTGCTTTCCTTAATACTGGGCTATCGTTGTGTATCCACACAATTCCTTTAACCCCAATAAATATCTTGTTACTTTCTTGAAGATACTCTAAGATATTCTTTAGGGTGTTGTGATTAATTTGCTTTGGTAACAATCTTTTCAATTCTGAAACCTTGACAACACTATCTGGCATTTCTTGCAATGTCTTTTCAACCATCAAGATGGTATTAAGAGTTGGGGAAAACTTTTCTTTTGTTATTTTTGTTGGTTTTTTCTTATTCATATATATCATTTATTTATTAATTAATAAATAATACATATTACTAAGTATTTATATTTATTACCTTTAGCAAACTAAACATAGAATATAGACTTTTTTTAGAATAATAAACCCCTTGCTTGATTTCTTTGTGATTTTGAGAAAAAGCAATACGAGTGTTGATAATTTACAAAAGCTTATACTTTCCTGTAAATTGATCAATCTCTGTTTCTTTAATTGGACCAATGCCTAGACAAGTGATGTCTGGTTCTGGTAACTGAGTCTTTGCTGCGTCTTTTATCAGAACGCAAGGGAATTTGTTTTTAATTGATTGATATAATTCAAGTAGTTCTTTTTTGCTATCAATCTTTAACACAACTTTCTTTTGCCCTTCCATCAACCAATTATCAACTGCAGAAGGGTCTTTCTTAGAAGTTAGAATATAGGCTTCGACTGCTGCGTGAGATACTTGACCAGCAATCTTTCCTTTCCCAAGCTTTAAATCATTTCTAAAAATTATAACTTGTTTATACATTTTTTTTCCTTAATAAAAAATAAGTTTAATAGAGAATTATTTCTCTATTCAAAACTTTCTGTATTTTCTTCTGAACTTGAGCCAAAACCGTTATAGGTTATTGTATAGGTTATTTGGTTCTTACCCCACAGAGAAGTAACTATCTTTGGCTCTCCCATATAGAATATTGTATTAAATTCATATCCTCTGTGTTCGTTCATAATAGAATAATGTCTATCATATTCTACTTGTGCACCATTTGCTCTAGCTGCAAGTAATTTAAATACATAAATTCCGCCTTCTAATTCAAATTGTTCATCAACTTCAACTTCTATGTCTTTTTCAGTTTTGGAATTATTTTTTGGATGTTCCATATCTGCTACTTTTTTAACTATATGAAATTTTGCTTTCATGACTTTTTCACTCCTTGTTTTAATGGTTTTTTAAAATATATTTATCCTTAATAAAAATAAGACAAATAGGTTTAAAAATAGATTTCTTTAGATGAGGCGTTTTATAGCCTTTTTTGGTCTTAATTTTTGGATTTTTTGATGTTTTGCGCGATTGTATTCTGCGCTATAATGTGCTCTATATTCTTGTCCATGATATTTTCCTAGGCTTTCTAATCTTTCAAGCTTTAATTTTGCTGCTTCTTTTGGATTTTTGATTTTTGAGACCCAATTTAATAATTTTTCAGTTCCAAATCTTTCTTCAAGATGCCTTATTAGTTCTTCTTTAAAGTCTTTGTTCTTGTATTTTTGAGAGTCGATTTTGCCGCCCATTCTTAAATAGGTATCAATAATTCTTTCAATACCATATACTGCATCCATTTTCTCTAAAAGCTCTTTTCTAAAATTTAAATAACTTTCTCTAGCAATACCTGCCGTTTTTTGATTTTCATATTCTAAAGCCAAGCGGTCTAAATCTGTTTTAGAAAAAACCTTCTTTATTTTTGTTTCATTTATTCTGCCAGCTCTATTATTTATAAAAGAATAAACATTTAGAGTCTCAGGATCGATTGCAAGTCTTGAAAATCCAAAATCTAAATTTAAGTCGTTTGCATTTCCTATTGGCGTTTTAATAAATACTCTTTTTAATTTGCCATCAATCTTTAGTTTTGCAGTATATAGTGTGCCTTCCTTTAGTGCCCTCATAAATCCAATATAAGTGTCTATACAAACTGGCGAATCTACTCTTGCTCTTGGCTTTTTAAGAAATCTGCCTTTTTGTATATCTCTTGTGTCTCTTAAAAAACTATTAAATTCTCGTTTGTGCTCTAGATTATATCTAATATTTTCTAAAACCGAAGAAAGCTGAGTAATATTAAAGTTTTCAATAATTCGAACAATTTCTTTTTGTTCTTTTATATCTACTTTTGATAAATAAGGTTTTGCAGAATCTATATCCAAGTTAAAAAAAAGATCAGGTTTTGTACCATATTTTAAATTATATTTATTTTCATTTAGTTTTTTTTTAAAAAAATAATAAACTAAATCTTTGTTTTCCATTTTTTCACCAGTCTATCTTTACTTGGTCTGTTCTAAACTTTGGGTTGATAAGAGTTTCTTCTAGTTTCATTCCGCCTTTACCTTTGTAAGTATTAATAAAATGCTTGACTCCAAGATCCGCTATCAATAAACCATTGTCAAGGCACACAATTGCTGGAGGGATATAAAGCTTAACTTTGTTTTGCTTACATAATTTTTCTAGCATCTCTTTTAAGGCTTTACTAGCAGCAACTCCACCAATAACAATTACTTCTTTTTTCTTTGTGTAAGATAAAGCTCTGTCTGTTACTTCTAATAGCATTGCATAAGCTGTGTGCATAAAAGAATAAACAAGGTCTTCTTTTTTTTCTGTTGCAATCTTTTTTCTTGCAGCGGTTTGTAATCCAGAGAATGCTAAGTCCATTCCTTTAACAGAATATGGTAGTTCAATGTAATGCCTTTCTTTATTTTCCATATAGATTTTATCAAGAACTGGCCCACCAGGAAAGCCATAACCAATGTCTCTAGCAAAAGAATCGAAAAGATTTCCAATTCCGATGTCAAGTGTCTCTCCAAGTATCTTATAGTAACCATTATCTTTTGCTATAATTTGAGTGTTTGCTCCTGATGTATAAATCACTAAAGGGTCTTTACATTTCAGAATGGTTTTCCCAATCTCGATATGCGAAACGCAATGATTGACCCCAATTATTGGTTTATTATATTTGTCTGCTAAAGCCCGTGCTAAAGTTGCAGAAACTGTTAAACATGGCGCAAGACCAGGACCTTGTGAAAAAGAAATAACATCAATGTCTTTAATTTTTAGTTTTGATTCCTCTAAAGCTTCTTTAACAACATCAACAGCACAAGAATAATGGTGTATTGAAACATCAAATGGCTTTAGTCCAGTAGCACTACCTGGTTTAGCCACAAACTGTCTTTTACGGTTTGCTAGAATCTTACCATTAGAATCAATAATACCAACACCTAAGGTGTGAGCTGTGCTTTCTATTCCAAGACAAATTTTTGCTTTAACCATAAATATATCTAATTAAGATATATTTTTAATAACTATATAGTTTAATTTCTATATTAGAAAGTGAAAGAATATGGCAATAAAACTGTATAATACCGCAACTAAGAAAAAAGAAGTTTTTAAATCAGTTAATCCTAACCAACTAAAGATATATGTTTGTGGTGTTACAATTTATGATGACGTGCATTTAGGTCATGCTTTTTCATATATTAATTATGATATTCTAATAAACTATTTTAAGTATTTCTTAGATTATGATATTTTATATGTTAGAAACATTACTGATGTTGGGCATCTAACAGACGACGGCCTATCTGATACAGGAGAAGACAAGATACAAAAGCGCGCAAGCGAAAGAAAAGTTCATCCAATGGAGTTGGTTTACAAATATTCACATAGAATGTGGAAACATTTTGATGCTTTAAAGATATCAAGGCCTAATCTAGAACCAACTGCTTCTGCACACATCCTTGAGATGCAAGAATGGATAAAGAAAATGTTAAAGAATGGATTCGCATACGAAGTAAATGGAAATGTTTATTATGATATTTCTAAGTTTAAAGACTATGGTAAATTCGCAAACAAAAATCTAGAAGAACTTGATAAAAACACAAGATTTGAAAACGACCCAAACAAAAGAAATATTGGAGACTTTGCTTTGTGGATAAAAGCAAAACCAGAGCACATACTTAAATGGCCATCGCCTTGGGGAGAGGGCTACCCTGGCTGGCATCTTGAGTGTTCTGTTATGGGCACTAAATACCTAGGAGAAAGATTTGATATACATGGTGGAGGAATAGAACATCTTTTCCCACATCATCAAAACGAGATTGCACAAAACTATGGATATTACGGACACGATGTTGTAAACTATTGGGTGCACACAGCAATGCTTATGGTTGAAGGAAAGAAGATGGGCAAGTCTCTTGGAAATTTCATAACAGTAGAGGATTTTTTAAAGAAACACTCTGCAGAATCACTAAGATATCTTTTCTCAACAGGAAATTACAGAAAGCCACAGAATTATACAGAAAAAGCAATTGAAGATTCAGAAATTGCAATTGATAGACTAAATAAATATATTAAAAGACTACAAGCAGTAACTAATAATAAAAACACAAACTTTGGAAAAGAAATTATAGAAAACGCTATTGAAAATTTTAAAAACTCAATGAATGATGATTTAAATACTCCTTCTGCTTGGGCAAGCATCTGGTTTTTAGTTAAAGAAGCAAACAGATTAATGGATTTACAACAATTAACAGAAGAAGAATCGCATAAAATCTTAGATTTCTTACAAAAAGTAAATCAAGTATTTAAAGTATTTAATTTTGAGCAGGAAGTGCCTAAAGAAAAACAAGTAATTCAAAGAAAAGAAATTGAAGAACAAATAAATAAACGAAATCAGTTGCGAAAAGAAAAAAAGTGGGAAGAATCTGATCAGATACGTTTAAATCTAGAAAAGAAAGGCGTCGTCTTAAGCGATACCCCGACAGGAACCACTTGGCATTATGAGTAGTTTTATTTCTTACTTTTTCCATCAATTTTTTTTAATATCCTTTCCATACTTTCAAATGAATATCTAAAATCTTCCAGATCCATATTTAATGGAATTCCTCTTTTTTCTAGTTCTTTCATAAAGTCTCTTTTTGAAAGTCCTGCAATCTTTGCTGCTTCACTTAAACAGATCTTCTTTGTATTGTATTCGTTAACTGCTGATTCAAAAAGATATTCTTTAATTCCTTTATCAATAACAATCCTTGTCACTTCTGATTCATTAATGTTTTCTGCTTTTGAAATATAGCTTATAGATGCTAATGCATTATCTGATAATCTAAAAGATTTTACTTTCTTAACATTATATTTTTTCATTTTTTCACCTATTTTAATTGTTTTAATGCCTCTCCTATTATTTCTTTTCTTATGCTTTTCTTTATCAAATTAATCTTCTGCTTTGCTATTTCTTTTGTAATTATTCTATCTTTAAAAAGTTTTAAAATAAATGTGGGAGTTGTTATTGATATAATTCCGTACCTATTACAATATTTTAATGGCCCAGAATCGTCTGTTAAAACTATTGCATTCAATTCTTCGGCTAATGCTATTGTATATATTTCTCCGGAGTAGTTGGAAAGAGTATCAAAAAGTTTTTTTGAAACGGTTTTAGGGTTTTTTACTTGTACAAAATCTAATTTTTTTAATTGTATAAAAGAATCTAGATCTTTTGGAACACTTGCTCTTGTGTCTTTATAATCATAAAGCTCATCTTCTACTTTCTCTGTAAAATACAAATCGAAATAATCAAATAAATATTTGACTAAATCTGTTTTATTAAGATTAATCCAAAATGAAGAATCAACTACTGCTTTTAGTTTAACCATAAATATAATGTATTACAAAATGTTTAAAAATAGTCGCTTTTTGTAATACGTTTATTTTTCAATTATTATTTCTTCTGTGTTGCTTTCTTTAATAATTATAAAATCTATTTTTTTATTTTTTAATTCCTTAAAATAAAAATTAGCAAGAGATTCCATGCCCTTATAGCCTTTAATCAAAACAAATAATTCTTTATCTCTAATCTTTGCATTAAAGTCTTCTAGAGTTTTTCTTTCTTTGTTTAGATCAATGCCTTTAACTCTGCCATTTATTAGTTTACCTTGAAAACCAATACCAACAGTAAACTGTAATGGGTGTTTCTTGTGACTTAGTGTCAGATTGGAATAACATATTGCTTTGTTCATGCTTTTCTTTTTGTTTCTAGTCTAAAAACTCCAGCAGTTACTTCTCCTACATTATATCCTGCTTTTAAAAGTTCTATTGGCTTATATCCCGCTTTTAGTTTCTGCTCTGCGTAATCCCACATTTGATATTGGTTATTGTTTGTTCTTTTTACTTCTTGTTTTCTTAGGGTTTCTAAAAACGTTATATTCTTTTCATTAAATTTATACCTGTGTAGATTTTGACTTATTTTTTCAATATTTGCTTGAATATAATTGTGCCTTGCTTCTAGTTTTCTTAAAAGCTGCTTTTGTACAATAGGTCTTTTGTTTTCTGGAAGTCTATTAACTTTTTTATCAAATTCTGAAATTTCTTTTGATAAGTTTTCTCTTTTTAATTCTCTTTTTTTTGTAGACACTTTTGCTAATTCTCTTTGTCTTAAAATTGAATTCTTAATTTCCATTGGTTTTCTGGAAATCGGTTTTCTTGCTGCAATTGCTGGCATATTATCACCTTTTTTAGTTTTTATAATAATATTATAAACCTATAAATTTAAAAAGAAATTCAAATTATAAAATAACCCCTTTATTTTTAAATTTAGTTATTAAGCCTTTAGGCCAAACACAGGATTGAACTTCTCCAATGTGTGCTTTCTCTAATATAAACATAGAAAGTCTTGATTGCCCGATACCACCACCAATTGAAAGAGGGATTTTATTTGAAATAATCTTTTTGTGATAATCCAATTTCAACTTGTGTATTTCATTCTTTTCTTTTAGTTGAAACAATAATGCATCTTTATCAACTCTTATTCCCATAGAGGATAACTCTAATGCTTTACCACTAACTTTATCCCAAACTAAAATGTCTCCGTTTAATCCTGGTTTTCCGTTTTCTATTGTTGACCAATCATCATAGTCAGTTGCTCTTATATCGTGTGGCTTATTGTCAGATAAATCTGCACCAATACCAATAATAAAAACTGCACCATGTTGTTCTGTAATCTTGTCTTCTCTTTCTTTTGGGGTTAGTTTCGGATATAACTTTTGTAAATCTACTGAATGTATAAAATGTATATCTTTTGGAATTGTATATTCTAATTGTTTATATTTTTTATTTAACTTTAATTTTGTTTTATACATGCTTGAATAAATTTGTTTTACTATTTTTTTTAAGAATTTTATATTTCTTTGTTCTTTTGTAATTACTTTTTCCCAGTCCCATTGATCAACATAAACACTATGTGTGGAATCAACATCTTCATCTTTTCTTATGGCGTCCATATCTGTATATAGTCCCACACCTATTGGAAATTTAAATTCTCCAAGTATTAATCTTTTCCATTTTGCAAGAGAATGTACAATTTCTATATCTTCTTTTAAAAATTTAACTTTAAAAGAAACAGGTTTTTGAGTTCCCGCAAGATCATCAAGCAGCCCAGTGTTTGCAATTAAAAATTTCGGTGCGCTTACACGCAAAAGGTTTAGTTTTTTTGATAAGTTTTTTTCAAAATCAGTTTTTATAAATTGAATTGCTTCTTGTGTTTGAAAATAATCCAATTTCGATTTATATGTTGGGTAGATACTTTTTCATAAGTTATTCATCTCCTTTTAAACGCCCCAGGTAGGATTTGAACCTACGACCTATCGATTAACAGTCGATTGCTCCAACCACTGAGCTACTGAGGCAGAATCGGTTTCGCTCGCACCCAGAAAATATATTTTCTGGTGCCCTAAAAACCAAATGGTTTTTATGGATTCGTGCGCAATGGATTTCGTGCTTATGCACGATTATCAACGCGAACCAATTATATTTTTATCTACGGTTTGAAACGAACCATAGTTCTTGGAAATGGTATTGTGTCTTTTATGTTGTCAACACCAGTAATGTATGCAATTAATCTTTCAACACCTAAACCAAAGCCTGCATGTGGAACTGAACCATATCTTCTAGTGTCTAGATAAAACTCATAATGCTTTGGGTCTTCGCCATCATCTAGTAATCTTTGCTTTATCTTTTCTAAGTCTGGCTCTCTTTCACTTGCACCAATAATTTCTCCATAACCTTCTGGGCCAATACAATCAAAGCCAAGAACGACACTTGAGTCTTTTGGGTCTTCTTTCATGTAAAAGGCCTTAACAACTTTTGGATATCTTGTAACTATTGTAAAGGTATCGTGCATTTTACTTAACTTGTCTTCCTCAATTGTTCTTAGATCTTTTCCCCATTCAACTTCCATATCTGCTTTTTCTTTAAGAAGTTTTAGAACTTCAGTATATGTCATTCTTATGAATGGTTTAGAGATTGCTGTTTCTAATAACTTTGTGTCTCTTTTAAGGATATCAAGATCTTCTTTATGTTTTGAAAGTACTGTTTTGATTACATGTTTGATTAGCCCTTCACCATAATCTTGAAGCATTTCAAAATCAATCCAAACCCCTTCCATCTCTGCATGCCAGTATTCTGTAAGGTGTCTTGAGGTCTTTGATTTCTCTGCTCTAAAAGATGGAGCAATGGTATAAATCTTTCCTAAAGAAAAGATTGCTGGCTCAGCATATAGTTGCCAGGTCTGAGCTAAGAAAACTCCTTCTTCTCCAAAGTAATCAACTTTAAAAAGAGAAGAACCTCCTTCGCATTGGACTGATTGAAGTATTGGTGATTGATATTCATAGAATCCTTCTTTTCTAAAATATTCATGAATCGCTCCAATTACTGTTGATCTTATCTTTAGGATGCTTGTCATTTTTCTACTTCTAAGCCAGAGATGTCTAACATCTAGAAGAAACTCCTCAGAGAAGTCTTTAGAGATTGGATAGTTCTCTGATTTTCCAACAAGCTCTATTGAATCAATATCAACTTCATAACCTTGAGGAGACCTTTCTTCTTTTCTTAGTTTTCCATGAACTATTATTGAAGATTCTATTCCTAATGCTTTTGCTGTTTGAAACTCTTCTGGTTTTAACTTGTCTTTTGAAGCAACAAGCTGTATAATTCCGGTTTCATCTCTAATTGTTACAAAGATATTATCTTTTTGATCTCTAATTCTATATACCCATCCTCGAATAGATATATCTTCTGTTTTACTTTCTAAAACCCCTTTAACACTTAAATATTTTTTTTCCATTTTTTTAATTCACTTCCATTTTAATTATTAAATAATGATAAACAAATATATTAAAAATAAACCACTTATGTCAAGATTTTGACAATAAGTTACAATGCGAATAGATAAAGTAGTGGCCTACTGGCCATTAAAGTTATTGATAATTATACAAAACTTTGATTTATAATCAGAATCCTCTAAAACTATTTTGTATATCATAAATATCTTAATGAAAAGAAAAGTTTATAAAAGAGAATGAAATTCTCTTCTAGTTATATATATTTTAGTCTATCTCTATCTCATCAAAAAAACCATCAATCACACACCCTACATAATTCCAGGGCCCTTCTGCACCGCCATTTGGAGGATCAAAGGCGGGAAGACCAACTTCTAAACAATCCTCATAACTTAGATTATAAAACTCTGGATTGGGATTTAATGTTTTAGCAGTTATATTTTTATCCTGTGTATAAATTGATTTAGCATTTCCAATTGTTGCATTTGTAATTACCGCACCAATAACTATACCAAGAACTAAAGCAACTACTGCCCAAAGCATTATTTTTGTATTTTCTTTTTTCATTTTGATTTCATCTCCTTTTTTAAGTTAATTAATTAAATAAATATAAAAAAAGAGAACCGATATATATATATATATATATCCTTTTGTGAGCCCGAGATCGCCTTAACCAAATCGAAAAACTAATTATTCAATTAACCATTTCCAAAGCGGAATATATCTAATTATTTTGTTATTAATTTTTTCTTCTTTTTCTAAATCGTTAGTTATTATAGTTCCGTCTTTTAATCCAAATTTGTCACAAGTATATAAAAGTGATTTTAATTCTCTTTCTTTTGTTTTTGTATCTGCCAAATCATAACAAACTTGTATTGCTGAAACTATTTTGTCTTTGTCTTTAACTAAAAAATCAACTTCCCAACCATTATCTAACTTATAAAAATAAATCTTTTTTCCTCTTCTTAATAATTCTAAAAAAACAATATTTTCATATAATTTCCCTAGATTTTCAGAAAACTTAAAGGCCATTTGATTAATTAGCCCGGTATCTATACAATATATTTTTTTTGCTGCTCTTTCTTGATTTTTTAAAGATGGATCATATTTATTTAACTCAAATAAAACATAAGCATTTACTAAATAGGAAACATATTTCTTTGCGGTGTGTGTACTGCCCATATTAAAATTATTTTTTAAAGAAGTATATGAAAACTCTTTAGAAAAATTAGTTATTAAAAAGTGAGCTAGTTTCTTAAATGTTGTTTCATCAATTATCTTATATCTATTTATTATATCTTTATTTATTACATCATTATATATTGAACTTAAAATCTCAGAATTATCATAAACCACCACTTCTGGGAATCCCCCTTTCTTTATATATTCTTTTAAATGCTTATTTATTTCGGTCTTTCCTTCCGTAGTTTTAGAATTCTTTTTAAAATCCTTATATCTTAAATATTCTTCAAAAGAAAATGGATATATTAAAATATCAAAATGCCTTCCTGTAAGATATGTAGAGATTTCTTTACTTAATAATTCTGCATTCGAACCAGTTATAAAAAACCTATGACCTTCAGTATATAATCTATTAACAAACTTATCCCAATTTGGTTTTCCTTGTATTTCATCAAAAAAGAAAATTTTCTTTTCTCCAAATTGTTCTAATAACACTTCATGTAATAACTGAAAATCTTTTGTTTTAAAATCAAGTATTCTTTCATCAGAGAAATCAAAATAATAAAACTTATCCTTGTAGTATTTACTCATCCATTGTAATAAAAATGTAGATTTGCCTGCTCTTCTGTGCCCAGTTATTACTATGTTTATTTTATGATTTATAAATGATGTTATTTCTGATAATTTTTGTCTTATTAGCCCTTCTGACAATTTTTCTAATCTTTTGTTTTGATCTAATATTATTTGTGTTAAATATTCTTTATTCATATATACTATAGAACGATTCTATTTAAAAAGTTGTGCATTGCCGGTGCACAAATTACTGCGTTTTTGTGCATCCGAAGTGCACAAAATATTGTTACTCAAAATCATAACGCAAAAGAGAAATAGACTTCTCTCTTGATTAGGGTTTGCTTGCTTGGAGTTTTTGGCTCAAAGACCTGATAGGAGATTCTTGTTGCTGTACCTTGCTCAATTACTTGTTTTTTGATCTTTATGAATGCTTCGTCTGAACAAGAGATGTGAAGAGTAACTACTTGACTTGGAGTAAGGTTGTTTTTCTTTCTCTCTGCTTGTATAGCTCTTGTTAGTTCACTTAATTCCCATTCGTCTTCTAGACCTTCTGGCAAATCATTGTCAAGATAGATTGAAAGATTATCGCTGACTTTTCCTTCCTCAAAGTTTCCTTTTGGAATCGTTGTTTGAAGAAGAACTTCTTTAATGTTAGCCATATTTGCTACAATTTCTTTGACGCCAGTTAACTTTTCTGCATCTGGAGAGACAACAACTAACCTTGGAAGAACCCATCTAAGTCTTTTCTTTGTCCTTTCTCTTGCTGCTAAGGCTTCTTGAACAATTGCTAAAGCAATTTCAAAGTTGTCTTCTAGTTCTTTGTTGATTAGCTTTTCATTTGCTACTGGAAGCTCTTCAAGATGTATTGTTTCTTTTCTATCTTTAAACTTTAAGAAAAGATATTCAGTTAAGTGTGGAGCTGCTGGTGAGAGATGCAATAACAATCCTGAAAAGATATGACTCAAGACATTGTTTTTAGTTTCTCTTTTCTTTATTAGCTTAATGTATGTTCTACTAAAGTCTTCTAGAATAAATTTTTCTAAGTCTAGAGTTGCTTTTGAGAAGTTACAGCCAGAATAGTTCTTGTGATAGCTTTCAACTAGAGAATTATACTTTGAAAGAATCCATTTGTCTTCTATCTCTAGTTTATCATTATCAATTGAGGGATTAAATTTCTGCTTATCATCCATTAATGCCATCAAAGAATAAATATTTTCTAGAAGATTAAATACTCTTTTGATATCAGAAAACTTCTTTTCATCAATTATTACATCCATACCATTGTATTCTCTAGAAAAATAATATCTGTAGTAATCAATTGAGGTTTCTGAAAATCTTTGTGCTAGCGGCCTGTCGTTTCCTAAAGATTTAGATAGCTTCTTTTTATCAACTGCTAGAACCATTCCGTGAAGAGCAACAAACTGGTATGGTGCTTTGTCAAAACAGATTGCTGAAACAAGCATCTGAGAATTCCACCAACCTCTTATTTGGTCAGAGCCTTCAAGATTAATGTCTGGTGGCCAGAACTGATTAAATGTTTCTTGTTTCTTTGGATAACCAAGACTTGCAAAAGAAGCAATTCCTGAATCAAACCAAACATCAAAGATTTCTGGAATTCTTTTTTTTGTGCCTCCGCATTTACAAGCATAAGTGATATTATCAATTCCTGGCTTATGAAGATCCATATTTACATCAACTGCTGAGGCTTTAATTTTTAATTCCTCTAAAGAACCAAAGACTTCAATCTCTTTACATTTATCACATTGCCAGATTGGTATTGGCGTTCCCCAATATCTTGCTCTTGAGATTGGCCAATCTGATAAAGAGTCAAGCCAATTATCAAATCTTTCTTTTGCCCAATCGGGATACCAAGTTACTTCTTTTTGGTTTATTTCTCTTAGTCTTTCTTTCATTGGCTCAATTCTTAAGAACCATTGAGGGAGAGCAACCTGAAGAAGAGGAGAAACACATCTCCAACAGGTTGGATATGCATGAGTTATCGAACGCTTACCAAGTATTGCTTGCTTTTTTTCTAAATATTCAATAATCTTTGGGTCAAGTGCTTTTACTTTTTCTCCTTTAAAAACCTTCATTGAAGAATCATAAACTCCTTCAACTGTTACTGGACAATAAGCAGGGAAATTATTTTCTTTGCCAACAGTATAGTCTTCTCTACCATGGCCTGGTGCACAATGCACAAGCCCAGTTCCTTCCTCAAGATGCACAAACCTTGGAGATAACGCAACTTTATAGCAATCCTTCTTTAGCTCATCAAGCTTTTCTAGCCATTCGCCTAAGATTGGTTCATACTTCTTTCCTGCTAGCTCTTGACCTTTGTATTTTTTTCCTAAATCATAATCTTTCCAACCAAGTTCTCTTATAATCTTTTCTACTAGTTCTTCTGCGACAATATATTTCTCGTTATTATAAATTAATTCAACATAAGTAAAATTTGGATGAACCATTATTCCTAGATTTGCAGGGAGAGTCCAGGGTGTCGTTGTCCAGATGACATAATAGGTGCTTGGCATATCCAGAGATTTTAGCCTAACATAAACTGAAGTGTCTGTTAAGTCTTTGTGCTCAATCTCATTAAAAGAAACTGCAGTTCCACAAGATGGGCAAATATGTACAGGATATTTATCGTGATATAAAAGACCCTTATCGGTAGCCTTTTTAAAAACCCACCAACCAGTCTCCATATACGATTTATCAAGAGTTCTGTAGGGGTTCTTAAAATCCATCCATTGTCCAAGATTATATATTTCTTTTGACATGTCGTCAATATGTTCTGTTGCAAACTTATAGCATTCTTTTGTAAAGTTATAAATACCAAACTTTTCAATATCTTCTTTTGATTTTAAAGCATATTTCTTTTGAACCTTTGCTTCTATTGGTACACCATGCGTATCAAAGCCAGGGGTATCAAGAACAGTATAGCCTGACATTCGTCTGTATCTTATGATTAGATCTTTTAGGATTCTATTCATTGCTGTTCCAAGATGTAGACTTCCTGAAGCATAAGGCGGGCCATCTATAAAGTAGTAGTTCTTAGTGCCTTTCTTTGCTCTGACCTTTTCTGGAATTCCATTGACTTTCCAGTAATTCTTAATTTCTAGTTCTGTTTTGTTTGAAAATTGTTCAGCCATAACTTAATCAAATTTATATATTAAATAATATATTTTAGATAGAAAAAGTTTTTAAAACAAGTTAATTTAAGCTATTTCTTTGTGGCTTTGTCAAGAAGGTTATCAACAAAGGGAATTATGCCTTTTTCGTCTTGTTTGAAGTCTATTCCGTTTTGCTCTAACAAAATTAAAACATCATCAATCATTGCAACAGAGTAACCAAGAGATAACATCATGCTTTGTAGTTCTTCTCTTGTATATTTATTAGCATACGGCCTTATTAAAACATACAAGAAGTTAATCTGTTGGTTTGTAGAAGTGTTTTTTGGTAGGCTTTCTTTTGCTTCTTGAGCAGTTAGCCTTCTTGATTCTTTTGATGCTCCTGCAACAGGAATATTTGCATAATCTCTTCTTCTTTTTATCTCATTAATACTTGCAGACATATCTTCTGTTTGTTTTATTTCTGATAAATCAAAAGTTTTATAGCTTACTTTTTTCTCTCTGAATTTTTCTACTTTTATTTCTTTGTCCTCTAATGTTGAAACAAAGTTTTTTAGATAGCTTACTTCTTGATATATTTCTCTTAAATTATTAAAATCTTCAGACATTTTCTTAACAAACAATTCTTTTGTTTTTTTCATGTTTTTTATTTCTTTTATTTCTGCCTTATATAGCTCTTTATCTTTTAAGCCTTCTTTAATAATTTCAAACATAATGTCTTGAGCCACTCCTTTACTAAAACCATTACTTACTAATAAATCAAGTATCCAGTCTCTATTTGCACCAATCTCTATCAAGTATTTGATTGTGTTTCTAATATTTTGTATTGACCTTTTTTGTATGCTCTCTTTTTTACTTAATTCTTCTTTGTTTTTCTCTAAAGCATATTGCCTTTCTTCTTTTGATCTTTCTGTAATATTTAAAACATCAAGATAGACGTGCTGTGGTAATCTTAATATTAAAAAACCCTCAATAAAGAACAACATATAAATTACTAAAGAAACTATTATTGGAACAATCATTGGACTTCTTAAAAAAACAAATATATCAAGACTAAAGATTAAAATCATATTTAGACTAGACAATAATATTCCAATTATCCAATAGATAAATCTTATCTTTGTTGTTTCTTTTATTATTTTTACAAGCCTTTCTGTAGCTTCTGAATCTAGACCAATATAATCAGATAATGCCTTAACTGATTCTTTTGAATAGTTCTTAATTAAGATATAGTTCACTATTCTTCTAATATTTTTTATTATTAGTTTAAGCTGTTTTTCTTTTTGTTCATCTTTTGCTATTTTTTGAACTTCTTTTAAGTCTCTGCTTTTTGAAAGAACCAAATAGAAGATATTAGATATCTGAGATACAAAGATGCCCACTCCAAAAAACAAAAGAAAAATTACAAGAGATATTGCTAACGGAAGGTAGGGGTTTTTTGAAGTATCAAAAATATAATTGCTTTTTAATATAAAATAAACAATCCCACTAAAGATTAATCCAAATATCCATAGGAAAATCTTTTTAGTGTCTTTAAGGATCATAGAGAAATATATTATAAATATGTTTTTAAAGATATTTAATTAAAAAAATTGCATTTTCCAAAGGTGGGAGAAGCAGGATTCGAACCTGCGACCTTTGGTGTATAAGACCACTGCTCTGACCAGGCTGAGCTATACTCCCACTAGTAAATTCGAAAATTAAATGGTCTATTAAGTAATATAATTGTAGAAATATATTTAAAGGTTATTTACTTAAACTTGAGATCTGAAATTCTCTAAGTCTACATCTATTTGCTGATCAGTTTCCTCAAACTCTCCAAATCTACCAATATTTAGTCTCATAGATTTTTGAAACTCAGAAGAAAATAGGTTTCTAAAGATATAGGTTTTTCCAATCTCTATTTTAGAAATCGCTTCATCCCACACCGTTAGGTAGATTGTTCCAGTATCGTCACCAATCAAGACTTCACAAACTGTGTGTTTTGTTTCGTCAAGTTTAGATGTAACTTCTCTTATATTTGTTTTCTCTATAACCTTTGCTATCAGATCTACTTTTTTTTGAAAGTGTTTTATATCTCGTATTTTTTCTAAAATCATGTTGTTTCCAAGGTTATGGTTTTATTATATATCTTAGTTTAGAAGTTATTTAAAAACCTTGTGTTTATAAAAAAATAGAAAAAGAAAAGAAGATATTTACATATCTCCCATGTCCATTCCGCCGGGCATACCCATTGGTGGGCCTCTTGGCTTATTGGAACTTCCTGCAATTATGTCGTCTATTCTTAGAATCATCTCAGCAACTTCTGCAGCAGAAGTAACCGCTTGTGTCTTAACTGCTATTGGCTCTATTACCTTTTTCTTCTTCATGTCTGCTAAAACTCCATTAACAACATCTATGCCTAAAGCTTTGTTGCTTGAATCTTGGTGCTTGCTTCTCAAAGACACAATAGTATCAATGGCATCAAGACCTGCGCTTTCTGCTAAAGTCTTTGGTATTATTTCTAAGACTTCTGCAAATGCCTCAATTGCAAGTTGTTCTCTTCCACCGACAGTCTTTGCAAAGTTCTTTAGTCTTAAAGCAACTTCAATCTCTGAAGAACCGCCGGCAGCTACAAATTTACCAGTTTTTATGCTTGAGATTACTGCACCTATGGCATCTGTTAATGTTCTTTCTGTTTCTGCTAAGACTTGTTCTGATGTTCCTCTTAAAAGTATTGTAACGTACCCTGGGTTTGGACAACCCTCAATAAACAACATATCGTCGCCTGCAACTTTTTTTGAATAGACGTGCTCTGCGGTTCCAAGATCTTTTATTGTTACATCCTTTACTCTTGAAACAATCTTCCCGCCAGTGGCTTTTGCAAGTCTATCAATATCTGTTTGTCTTACTCTCCTTATTGCAGTTATTCCGCACTTTGCAAGATAATGCTGAGCAAGATCGTCTATTCCTTTTTGGCAAAGAACAAGGCTTGCACCAGTTGCTTGTATTCTATCAACCATGGCTTTAAGATAACTTTCCTCTTGATCAATAAATGCTTGAAGCTGATCAGGAGAAGTAATTTGTATCTTTGCTTCTGTTTCTGGCTCTTTTACTTCAAGAGCAGAACTTATAAGAAGTATTTTTGCATTTTTAATGTTTCTTGGCATCTCTGAGTGAACGATTTCTTTATCAAGAACAATTCCATCTATTAATTTTGTTTCAGAAAGACTACCGCCAATTTTTTGCTCAATCTTTATCTGGTCTCTTTCTATTTCTTTGTTTGATTTTGAAATCTTTAGTATTCCTTCAAGAACAATATTACCAAGATTTGTACTATATTCTGAAGCCTTACCAGTCATGGAGGTTTTTGCAATATCTAGTAATTCTGCTTTGTCATTAATTGTAACTTTCTCAGAAATTTCATTAAAATAATCAACTGCCTTTTCTGAAGCCATCTTATATCCTTTAATTATTATTGAGGGGTGTATATTTTCATCTAAAAGATTTTCAGCTTTTGCTACAAGACCACCCGCAATAACAACAGCACTTGTCGTTCCGTCGCCAACTTCATCGTCTTGATTTTTTGCAAGTTCTACAAGCATCTTTCCAATTGGATGTTCAATTGCCATTTCTTTAAGTATTGTTGCACCGTCATTACTTATTGTAACATTGCCCATCTCATCAACTAGCATCTTATCCATGCCTCTTGGACCAAGTGTTGATTTGACGGCATTACTTACTGCTTTAGCAACCATTATATTCATTCTTTGAGCGTCCTTACCTCTTTCTCTTTTAGAACCTTCTGGTAAAAACATAGTATTTTGACTTTCATTACCCATAATCTTTCACCTTTTAATTTTACTGATGGAATTTTCTTTCAACATCGTCTATCAAGATATCACATTCTGCTTTTATCTTTTCTAAATTTTTAATTATTCTTATTTTTTCAAGCTCTATTGATTGAATATTTTCAAAAGTCTCAACAGATTGTTTAAACATGCCATAATCTACAGAAGTATATTCATAGCTATTCATCTTCTTACAAATTGTTTCTACAATTCTACCAAGAAAAAGATTCATTTCTTTCTTTACTATGCCTTTTATTTGTTTATGCTTGTCTAGATTCTTTCTCATTAATCTAACAACTGTTGCATTTGGAAAAGGCAATTTATTATCATCAAGTTCTATGCCTTCATCTTCAACAGCATCTATAATTTCTTCTTCAACAGGTTGTATTACTTGGTTTTCTAAATCATTTTCGCTCATTTTTTGACCCCTCTTTTTTGTTATAAAAATAGTTTTTAATGTATAATATATATAGGTATAGAAGCCTTTAAATAGGTATTTTTTAGTATAAAAAATACTAAATTTAGAAATAGAAATTAAAGGAATAGACTATCTATTCCTCGTCCTCAAAATCATCATCTTCTTCGTCAAAGTCTTCATCTTCTTCTTCTGATTCGTCTTCTTCGTCAAAGTCTTCGAAGTCTTCATCTTCTTTTTCTTCGCCATCATCCATCTTAAAGACTTGGCCTTCTAAGTCGTTGTTTATTACATACATTTTTTATTTTCACCTTTTGTGTTTTTTAAAAAATTATTTAATCGTCGCTAAAATCGTGATCTGAATCAAACTCTTCTTCGTCTTCGTCTTCAAAGTCCTCTGGAGTATATTCTGTCTCTATGTCTTCCTTTTCTTCTTTTATACTCTCATCTCCATCATAATCAAAGTCATCAAGATCATAGTCTTTTTCTTCATCTTTTGCTGCCATATATACATACATATTTATCGTTCTTTAAAAAAAGTTATTATATAAAAATTATGGTGGCATTAACTTTATATATGTTATCGGTAGGCCACAAAATGCCTTACTTTAAATGTATTTCTTAACTAAAATATCTATGGGAGAAGTATATTTGCCAAAGGAATTTATAGAAAAATATAAATGGCTACTTGGAGATCAAGAAGCGCTTGTTTTTTTTGATTCCTGTAAAACTAGACTTACAAAATCTTTAATCATTAATACTCTTAAAACCAAAGATGCTTCTTTTCTTAAAGAACAAGGAATTGAGCTAGAAAAAGTAAAATATATAGATAACGCTTATTTTGTTAAATCTCTTGTTTCTGGTCTTGGTAACACCATAGAACAAAATATTGGCTTATTCCAAATGCAAGAAATCTCTTCCATGCTTCCTGCTTTTGTTCTTGAACCAAAAGAAACAGACATTGTTCTTGACATGACAGCGGCTCCTGGTAACAAGACAGGCATCTTAGCACAAATAATGAATAATAAAGGAATGATTGTGGCTAATGATGTGGATAAAACTAGAATTAAAACTTTAAAATTTACATTAAAAAGGCTAGGTGTAAAAAACACTATAATAACTTGCAGAGATGGAACAAAAATAAACTTTAATTTTAAATTTGATAAAATACTTCTTGATGCGCCATGCTCCTGTGAAGGAATGATAAGAAAAAAACCTGATTCCTTAAAGACCTGGTCACACCGAGAAGTAAACTCTAAATCTGAATTGCAAAAAAAGCTAATAGATAATGCCTTTTCTTTGCTTAAGCCAAATGGTATTCTTGTATATTCTACTTGTACATTATCTCCTGAAGAAAATGAAGAAGTAATTGATTTTATTTTAAAGAAAAATAAAAATGCAAAGATTCAAGAAATTAGAATTACTGGGCTTAACTATTCTGTGGGCTTAACAAAATACAAGCACAAAAATTTTGATGAAGAATTAAAAAAAGCAATAAGGATTTGGCCACACAAAAGCGAAATTGAAGGCTTTTTTATTTGTAAGATTAGAAAGGAATAATTATGACAAAAATACTAGACGAAAAAACAAGGAAAAAACTTATAAATTATCTAAATTCGCGTTTTGGTATTGATGGGTCTTTTTTTGAAGATTTTCTTTTTATAATTTCTGGAAAATCTGTATCGATTATTTATAAAACAAGAGAAACGCAAAAGATTATTGAAAATCAACTAAGACAGAACTTTACTATTTCTTTTGGTATAGAAATATTCTCTAATTATAAAGACTATAGACCGTCTTCTCTTGGCTTTTCAAGCTTTGAAAAGAAACAAATAAAGCAAAACTTTGTAGAACTGACAAGAATCCAAGCAAACACTTACTTTTCAGGAAAAGATATTGCTATTGAAGACCTAAAAAACAAGAATTTGCTATCTTCTGGCTTTGTTGCTTGTATTTCTGAAAACCATATTATTGGCACAGCAAGCTTTGATAAAGAAAAACAAATTATTATACCAAATCTTTCTTTTGTTAATGAAAACACGAAGTAGTTATATTTCTCTTGAAAGAAATTCTTTTACTTTTTTAAATACCGTTTCATACTCTGTATCAAGCATAACTTGGTGCCCAGACTCTTCTAAAAGAAATCTTTCAACATTGTTTGAAGAAACAGATAGCATTATTTCTTTGGAGTTGCTTACTGGTATAAGATAGTCCTTTTTACTGTGAATTATAAGTATATCTGCATTCACTTTAGATATTTGTTTTTTAACAAGACCAACTAATTGAAATATCTGATGAATAGCATTTGTTGATATTTCTTTGTAAGTGTCTTCATATTCTAGTAATTCATTGTTTAGCTTAATAAAATCTTTTCTTCTTTTGCTATATATGTTATTAATAATCAATCTTATTTTTTCTGCTGTTGATTGCTTGGTTTGTGATTGCTTTTTAGATATCTCATTAATTTCAGAAATTATTGTTGACAGCTTTATGTTTGTTCTTTTCCAGTCTGCTAAAATGAGTTTACCAAAGCTAGGATCTATAAAATTAATCGGCGCAGACATTGTAATAAGCTTATATGGCCTTTTCTTTATAGAGAGATACAAGCATATTGTTCCACCCATTGAAAAACCTAACAATACAACTTTAGAATATTCTTTTAATAATTCTTCATATATTTTCTCAGAAAAAGAAAGCCAGGTCGTGTATTTTTGTTTACTAAAATCTGTTATGTTTGTCTTGTGCCCTGGAAGAATTGGTGCGTAAATATCATAATCGTCTTTTAGAAACTCTGCAAGGGGCTTTTGCTCTATTGGAGATGCTGCAAAACCATGTATTATTAATATTGCTATTTCTTTTTTCTTTTGCGCTCTATAATAATATCCTTTATTTAGTAGCTGCTCTAGGTCTTTAATCATAATTTTCATCTTTTCATAAAAAAAAATATGGGAGAGGCAGGATTCGAACCTGCGACCGCCCGATTATCAGTCGGGTGCTCCAACCAGGCTAAGCTACACTCCCATTTTAGCCCGAAAGAGATTCGAACTCCTGTCGCAAGGTTCAAAGCCTTGCATGCTTGGCCTCTACACCATCGGGCTAAAAAACGGTCTATTAATATATATTTTATGAACAGTTATTTTTATAAATAGAATTAAAAATAAAAATATACAATTTGCTATTTAGACTTAATTATATCAATTAATTCCTTATAGAATAATAAAAACTTTGGATAAAGAACAAGCTTTGGTATAAAACTGCTAGGATAATCTATGTTTCCGTTATTATTTAAAAAGCTCTCTATTCCTGAGTCTTTTAGTTTTAAAAGAAGATTATCAAATTCTAAATTTGTTTTTTGGTTTTTAAATTTGTAAAGTCTATAATGAATATTTAATTCTCTAATTAATGATTTTAAGTGTTTATTATAATTTTCAACCTTTTTAAAATTCTTTAATCTTTCAGTTATTGCTTTTGCAGCATATTCTGCACTGGTAAGTCCAAAGATTATGCCTCCGCCGCTTGTTGCCTTAACAAAGCACGCCGCATCTCCTATTAATAATTTATTTTTTTCAAAATAACTATTAATTGGTTTTGCAATTGGTATTTGCCCTGAGCAATCAAATTTAATATTTGTTAATTTTATGTTTCTTTTTGCAATAAAATCATCTAGTGCTTGCTTTGGATTTTGACCTAAGGGCACACCAATTCCAATTCTGGCAATTGTATAGCTTTCTGGGACTATCCAAGCAAAGAAATTTTTAGAAAAATCTCCAAAATATAAATTGACCATGTCTTTTGTAAAGTCTCCATTAGCTATGATTTGATAGGTCGATACAAATTCTGCAGTTATGGGTTTTTCTGTAAATGCACTTCTGACTATTGAATTTGGCCCATCTGCGCCTATTAAATATGTGTAATCCAAATAGATTAATCGGTTATCATCAATAATATTTACTGCAACTGACCCCTCTTGAACACTAACTACTTGATGACCAAGTAATATCTCTACACCAACATTTCTTGCAAGCTTTTCAATTTCTTTATCAAAAATTATTCTGTCTATAACTACTGTTTGAAATCTTTTTGTTCTAAATTGTAGCTCTGCTTTGTTTGGACCATATATATTTGCCCCCCTTATCCTGTTTACTACTAATTTATCAATATCTAGAAATGGCGTTAATTTTAACTTCTTCAAACCGAAAATAGAAATATGACCAGTACATGCTTTTGGAATACCTATTTCTTTGTCATTTTCAATTATGGTTACTAAAATATTTGGATTAAATCTTTTTATCAAGTAACCGCAATATAATCCGGCGGGTCCGCCTCCAACAATAACAACTCTTGTTTCTAAACCTTTAATCATTATTTATCTTTTTTTAATAGCAGAAAGAATATATTGATAATCTTCATTAAATTTATCTGATTCTGAACTTTTCTTTGTTTTTTCTTCTGCAGTTTGTGTTTTGTTTTCTGTGTTTTCTGTTTTTGAGGGCTCTTGTGGGCCATTGGCTTTTTGTTTTTCTTTTCCGTCCTTTCCAAAGTAATCATACATCATCTTTTTAGAATCTGGTCTTATATCTATCTTTTTATTTTTATAATTATTTATTGCACCAATAATTAATATAATAATTATAATTACTAAAATTGTGGCAATTAAATATATGATAATCTGGATATTAATTGGTTTCTTTATATCTAGTTGCTCCGAAGAAACGTTGCCATCAATAATTAATGGGAGCTTTGTATTAAATTCTTTTGTTATAACATTATATTTTGTAGCTACGTCAACCGCAGTAACTGGTATTAGAGATGTATAAATAAGCTCTTCACTACCGTTTGGCGATATTGCGGTGTTGTATTTTATTATTGGATCTTTAACAAGTATTTCTACTTCTTTATTAAATATTAAATTCGAAACATTGCTTGCAAATGATTTGGGGATGTTTTCAACAATTGTTATTTCTTTAGAAATTGTGCCGATATTTTTAATAATTAATTTTACAGAAAAGAAATTTTGTGTTCCGATTTTTAAAGCGTCAAAGTTTCTATCCACTTTGATAGTATTGCTGTCGTAAAGCGCTTTTGTTTTTACTAAAATGTTTTGATCAAGTATTTCCTCTAAAGACACAGGTACATTTGCATCATAAATTACAGATAACGTCGTGGATTTTATTATTTCTATTTCTGGTAATAAATCATCTATTGCTTGAATTTCATTTAAAGAAAACTGGTAATCTGCTTTTGCTGAAAGATAATTTTGGTCAGAATATTTATCATTTCCTTCTGAACGTTTTGTAAATATTATCGTTTTCTTATCATTTATTGTTTGTTCAAGTTTTGAATCTATAATTTTTATTGCTTTAAATAAATCAATTTCTTCTTCTAGTGTACTTAATTTATTTGCAATTTTATCTCTCAAAAGATCGCAGGTCACTTTATCTTCATCAATAAGATCAACAACGTAATTAAATGTTTTTGTTTTTTTGTTTAGTGCTTTATCATAAACATGAATATACATTGTGTGGTTACCATCTGGCGTTTCACTTAAATCATATTCGCTGAAATTATAATCCGTTACTTGCTGTCTGGAATAAATAACATTTAAATCATCTACTGAATATTCTACTTTAAAAATATCCTCTGGCAGATTATATAGCCCTATTATATAGGTAACGGAGTCTACAAGTTCGTGCGTAACATTAAAATCTGGAGTCGTGCTATCCATTATAATCTCTAATTCTGAATATGCGGTTTCATTTTTTGTGTTTTCGCCGGTTATTTTTATAGTGTTAATTCCTGAGGAAACAAAAGCCGTTGTTGCAGAGCCTTTTTTTGTAGTACTGTCATATGTTGATAAAATATTTTCATAAGTGCTGCTATTTGCTTTCTTTATGCTTACTTGCGGATTTTCTGATAATGCTTCATCGCTTAAGAATTCAATTGTTTTTGCTCCTGAATTAACATATATTTCTCCATTAACATCATTTGAAGGATTGACTTCTATTATAAACCTCGGACCTATTTTTTTTATATTTGCTAGAACTGAAGAACTTAATGCCGATTCGTTATTTCTTAAGTCTAAAGCACTAACTTTAAAATAAAGATTAATGTCTTGATTAGACATGAAAGTATAATTGTTTGTAGTTGATTCTTTATATTCTGCAGTGTTAGTTAAATTGCTTGATGTTGAATAATAAATTCGGTATTTTACTGTGTCGGGTTCTACGCTTTCTGTTGATTCTGTCCAAGTTAGTTTTGCAGAACCGTCTGTTTGTATTGTTGCAGCAAGGTTTGTAGGAACAGTTGGAGCAGTATTATCATAAATTATATCTGAAGAACAAATAGAAAATCTATCGGGGTCATCTTCGCTTATTACTTTAACATATATTGTTTTCTCTTCATTTGTTGTTGAACAGCCAGTTCCTGTAGTTAAATTAAAAGAGATATTATCATCTGCAGCAATTGCTGTTGAGCTCCCGTTATTACAACTTATGCCTATGGCATTAACATCATCTGAAAATTCAATCTCTAATTGGACAACTGGATTATTTGTAAAATCGTCTCCATCATTTATTTTAACAGTACAATTATCTGGTCCAGTTGAAATAGAACGGGTGTTGGCATCGCTTATGTTTCCAACATTATCCACACCAACTACTCCATAGTATATTGTGTCTCCTATGTCTTTATCGTCGGCATCTTTACAAGTGTATGTGGTTGTGCTTGTTGTACACACTAGTGTTTGATTGCTTATTTCTGTAAATGTAGTATCGTCTTTATAAACTCTATATTCTTTTAAACCAGAACCTGCGCCATCTGATGACGCTCCAGATTCCCAAGTAATAGTAACGTTCTTATCATAATCTTCTATTGATAATTCATTTTTTTGGGGGATTGATGGTGGTGTTAAATCCACAATGATATTAAAATCATCTTGATAGACATTGCCAACATTGTCTGTTGCAGAGATTTCTACATTATATCTTTCACTTGTAATTACTTGGTGACCAGCTAATGCTGCAGATATTTCCTCCTCAGATATTAAAAAACCAGAACTATAACTAGAATCTGTTCTTGATCCACCGTTTGGTAATTTTACGGTCATTGTCGACTCATTAGCAATGCCAGATGCATCACTTAATATAACTGCTAAATCAAAAACATTTTTGTCTGTATAAACCGTTCCTGTTGAAACATTGCCAACACTTGAATCTTTTATTATTACATCAGAAATTGTTGCTTCAGTATTATCAAAATAAACATTTACTTTTGTGTTTTTGACAGCGTCAGAATCTGAATAATTGCCTGCAATATCATTTGCATCAATAACTATATAATAATTGCCGTCTGAAATTATAGGAACTGCTAAAGAATTAATATCTTTTGTTCTGATTGCGTTTGTATCCACGTATTCTGTCGTATATGCAGAACTATAATTATTTAAACTTGAAACCGGAACTAGATAAACAATGTGCTTATCAATATATGTTTCTGAATCAGAAATTGTGCCATTAGAATAATCAACAGTTATTGCTCCAGAATAAAAATTCAAATAGTTAGGGATGCCGCCGTTGTAGTTCACAGAAATTACTGCAGAATTTGTGGGTTCTACTGCATCAACAGTAAATGTAGCAGAAGCGCCGCCACCTACTGCAGATATTGTAACTATATCACTGTCACCAACTGGTATTGTGGGTATGCCCTCCGTAATTGAAGCAGATTGCGCAGAAAAAGAAACTACCGCAGAACCATCAGAGTTCTGTACATTAAAATCAATGCCATCATCTATATTTGAAGAAATATGCAAAAGTGCGGGATAAGAATCAGCAGTCACAGTAAAAAAAACAGACTTTCCTATATTGACATAATTATATCCACTATTAATTGTAATCTCACTTACTGCTGCAAAAATTGAAGAATTTACCAATATTAAAATCAATAAAACCAAAATTACTTTTCTTAAAAACATTTATTTGCACCACACTAGCCTATTTTTTATTTATTTCTTGATTTTAATAAATAATTACTATAAATATAATATATTATATATTTAAAATGTTTGCCTTTTATATATTTTTGAAAAGAATATGATTAAAGAACTGGATTTTAATGAAAAGCACATAACTATCGTTGGTACTGCTCACATTTCTGCAAAGAATAGAGACCAAGTTAAAGATATAATATTAGAGAAAAAACCAACAGCTGTTTGCGTAGAACTTGATGCTAACAGACTCTATGCACTAATGCACCCTGAAGAACAAAAAAAACCAAAATTTTCAAATATATTTAAAACTAAACATAAGTCTGTTTTTCTTCTAAGCTACATACTTGGAGGACTACAGAAAAATATTGCAAAAAATTTTAATATTACTCCTGGAGAAGAAATGCTTTCAGCAATCTCTGGAGCCAAAGAAATTGGTGCAAGAATCTACCTGGTAGATAGAGACATTAATATCACATTACAAAAGCTCTTGAAAAGACTTACATTTGGAGAAAAAATGAAAGTCTTGTTTGGAGGATTGTTTATTCCAAAAAAAGAACTTAAAAAAATAGACATAAACAAACTAATGTCAGAAGTTGAAACAGAAGAAGAAAAATCAGAAATAATTGAAGAAATTATGAAACTGTTTACAAAAAGACATAAAAAACTTAAAGAAATACTAATTGACGAAAGAGACGAGTTTATTGCTTATAATCTTCAAAAGATTCCAGAAGAAAATATTATAGTTGTTGTTGGAGCCGGTCATATGAACGGAATTATTAATAATCTAAATAAAGAAATAGATATTAAAAAAATACTAACTATTTGAAATTTTTATCCGTTATTATCTTTAGATAAGCACCAAGTGTGTGAATCCTTGGAACCATGCCTACGAGTTCTCCATTAACTACAACTCTACCAAGCTTTATTTCTTTTAATAATTCTAATTCTGTTTGTGCTTTTGCTATTAGATAGCCGTTACCTATCTCATAAGGCATGTGCGCATCAGAACCGGCGGTTTGTATTAGGCCATGCTTATGTGCAAACTCTTTTGCTATCTCGTTTGCTCTGCTTGTTAAAACTCTAGCATTAAATGTTTCCATTGCTGGAACAAATCTTGAAATTGGCCCATTATTCATTAGATAATCAAATCCTCTAAAATATCTCCCTGTATCAAAAGGATGGGGAAAGGAAAGAAGTGCAGATTGCGATCTTGCATCATCTACGACTTCTAATATCTCTGTAGAGGTTATTTTGTCGTAAGTAAACAATGCTAAAATATGTCCTAACTTTTTTCCATTAAAAGTAACATCTATTTCTTGTCCAGGAACAAAAACAATATTATTTTGTTTTGCTAATCTTGCAAGCTCTGGCCAAGCCCTTATGGTGTTATGATCAGTTATTGCAAAGCCTTTAAGGCCCGCAGCTTTTACTCTTTTAATAATAGTTTCTGGTTCGCTTACAGCATCAGGTGAAAACTTAGAGTGTATATGTAAATCAAATTTACTAAATTCACTAGGATAACTAATTTTGGTTTTAGAAAAATAAGTGTGTGCATCTTTATGTGGCTTTGATTTTGCTTTCGCTTTTTTCTTAACTTCTGGTTTTGAAACCTTTTTTATTGTTTTTGCTTTGATCAAAATTATCACCTAAATTTCTTACACTAAAAATAATAATATCAAAGATGTTTTTAAAGGTTTTGATTTCTTAAGAAATAGTTTAAGACAAGAGAAAACCATACTAATATTCTGTTTCGACCTTCAAGCCAGGTAATAGCATATTTCTCTTGCCTATACCGACCCCGAGTTTCTTTTCAGGGTTAATTTTTCATTCAGCAATCTTATTCGACCCCCCCTGGAAGATACCGTTTTAATCCATTTTGCTCCGTGCCTAGTTTTCTAGAATCACTTGGATTATTTGTATTATCAAATTCCAAAATATATGTGTGTTCAGCAGTATATATATACTATCCTTAATTTTGTGTAATTTTTGGAACATAAATTAAATAAAAGATGAGCCAACTTTTGAGGCGCCTATAAAAACCACTGTTTTGAGGCCTTAGTGAAAGGTTAACTAAAATAAGTTACTTTTAACTTCGATAAGTTAAAATTAAAACTAGAAAGAAATAAGTAAGATATATATAACAAGGTTGTAAAGAACATGCGCAAAAATATTTGGCCAGAGATTATTATATTTTTTATAAATGCTAGAAAGAAAGATTCCAAGCACGAATGCGCCAATTATTTCTATAATTGAGCCATAAGCTAAATGACCTATGGCAAAAAAAGCACTAGATAAAATCACACCAAGCCTTGGAGTTAAAAAACCTCTAAAGAACCATTCTTCTAAAAATACTCTAATCAAGAAAAGATAAACAATAGCAAGAGGAGAATACTTTAAAATCTCTTCTCCTACAAGATTAAGATCAGAAACTTTAAAAAGAACAGAAAAGAAACTAAGCGTGTAGCTTAAAGCAAAAAGCAAAAGAAAAACAATAATTGTTTTTTTAAAAAGCTCTTTAAAAGAAATTTTCTTTAAACCCTGTAATCTAAAGACTTGAGAAAAACTATTTGCTCTACTAAATAGAAATATAAAATAAAAAGGTATGAAAAATAGAAAAATGTCTAATATAAATTCTTCTGCAATAAATAACATGGTTTATCAAAAGAAAAGAATGTTTTATTCAAAAACATTCATTCCGCATTTGCCGCAAGCATATCTGGTTTTGCCTTCTTTTGATTTATGAAGTCCCATTCTTACGCCTGTTCCACATTTTGGACACTCTTTCCCTTTTCGGTCTACAGTGTCTCCAGAAACACTATAGAATTTACTTACTTTAATATTAACTGTTGGCTTATGCTTTGTTTTTCCTTTCTTTACTCCGCCGCCTTTCTTCTTACCCATTTAATATCACTCCTCATCTTTCTTTTTTTCTTCTTTTTTTTCTTCAAGATCTCCTGTTCTTTTGATCTTGTAGTTTAGTTCTAATTCCTTTAATATTTTTGCATTATCATAAAGCTTTAGATAAGCTACTGCTGATTGTTTACCTGATTCTTGAGAAATCTTATCAACAACCAAAAGCTTTTCATCAGCTCCAAGCATTGCTGAAACCTTTTTTAAAAGTTCTTTTCTGCTTGGTGTTTTTGCGCCTTTAACTTTAGCAATTATTGCAGTTCTGTGCAATAACTCGTTTCTTTGTTTTTCAATTTCTATATTCATATTAATCTCCTTTTTATCTGCTTAATCTTAATGCATATCTTCCTGGCGTCTTAACTTCCATTGCTTTTGCTATGTCTGAATTTTCTGAATCGATTATAAGGGCATTACCCTTCCAGAAAGTTGTAAAGGTTGTATTTCCACACACGGGGCATTCTTTAATTGAGGACTTGTCTTCATCTGCGATATCGTCTTCTACAATTTTTCTACATTTTCTACATGCTTTGTATACCATAAATTATCACTTTTTCTTTTTTGATCTAGATTTATTATCTGCTTTATCTTCTTTTCCTTTTCCTGTTGTTTTCTTAACAACTTTCTTTTCTTTTTTCTTCTCTGCTTTTTGCCATTCTGGTTTTCCAAGCCCAAACTGTCTCATTGTTAAACCGATTTTTGTGTCTGCGATGCTTGGCTTTAAACTAACATTAGCAATTCTTGCAATTATTTCGTCACCAACAACAAGAGTTTGCTTGCTTTCTTTACCACTAAATCCTGGAAGCTCTGCATTATAGGAATTGAAATCTTCCATAACCTGAGAAACGTGGCAAAGACCTTCAAATGGGCCCATCTTAATGAATGCACCAAAATCTGTTGCTTGAGATATATTACCTGAAACAATCTCATGAAGCTTTGGAAGATAACTAACAACTGAAAATTTAACTTTAAAAAATACATTAGGGTCTGCTGGAACAATCTCTCCAATATCGTGAGAAATAACTTCTGTTACTGCAACAATAACTCCAATATTTTTATCAATTATGCCTTCAAAATCATTACATAATTGATCAAGAATTATGTCTTTTAGCTCTCCAGACAATCTCTGTGGAGCAATACTAACTATTCCCTCTATTGTGTATTTTTTATAGCCCATTTTATCTCTCCTTTAGTTTAAAAAAACATCATGTAATCTTAATGTTAAAACTCTATTTCCTTTCTTTTTTATTTTTGCTTTTAATATTCTGTCGTTTGTGTATATTATATATTTATTGCTAAAATATATTAATAAATTATCCACTTTCTTATATCTTTCAATTAAATTTTTATCAACAGCTAAAATTTCAAACTTATTTAGTTCTTTTAATTTTTCTATGTAATTTTTTAAGGTTTTTAACTTTTGTGGTTTATCTTTGTAAACTTTTTCTATTTCTTTAAAAGATTCATCAAGCACAAAAAACTTTGCATTTGGTAGCACTGTGAGAGCAAACTCAAAGATGTCTCTTTTAAGTTCATACATGTAAATGAATACATTTGTATCAACTATAATATTTGCTACTCTATCGAATTTGTGCATAACCTGATAATCTCCAACGTCCTGAAACCAATCTACTGATTGCTATTGTTTCATCTTTGTAGTATACTGCTACATTCTTTAGAGAAATACTTACTATGTCTCCCTTTATCTTCTTTATTGTGCCAAGGTGAGCAGCAGTTCCAATTATTAGAACTACATTCTCTCCAAGTTTAATATCTTCTTTATTTGATTCTAGTAGTCTTTCAATTTTTATGTATTTTAGTTCTAATTCTTGATTTATTAAAGGCTTAGAACTTTCTTCACATATCAATTGCCCAATCATCTTATCTCCTGCTATATAGAACGGGTCAAGAGTTGTTCCAACAGCTATTAATCCACCAGCATGAACTTGTTTAAAAGATATACCATTGGAATTTAATGATTCTATTGTAATTTCTATTGGCTTGTTAATACCAGGATATAACCACGCCTTCTGTTTCTCAGATAGCGTTCCTTGCATAATTGCGCCACCAAGAACTCCGCCTTTTATTTTCTCGACTGGGTTTCCTGGTTTATTAATATCAAAAGATCTGACAATTCTCATCTTTAATGGAGCTTTTGTGTCTAGCTCTGGGACTGGAATTGCAGTTAATAATGCATAAACTAAAGCATCAATGTTAGCATCAAAATGCGCAGAGGTTGGTATGATTGGAACATGAGAATAGCCTTCATCATCTAAAAACTTTCTAATTTTTTTATAGTTTTCTTGTGCTTCTTCTTTTGTCACTAAATCTATTTTGTTCTGAGCAACAACTAGGTTTTTTAGCCCATGCATTTTTAATGCCGAGAAATGTTCAATAGTTCTTGGCTGTGGGCATTCTTCATTAGCCGCAACAACAAGTATTGCGCCATTTAATAATGTTGCACCAGATAGCATTACTGCCATTAAGGTCTCGTGGCCAGGAGCATCAACAAAAGAAACTTTTCTTACAAGTTCTCTTTCTCCACCACACAGATGACATTTATTTGTTACACCATAAGCTTGAAGACCTTGACAAGTCTTACATTTATAGAAACATGCATCAGCATAGCCAAGTTTTATAGATATTCCTTGCTTGATTTCATCAGAATGTTTATCTGTCCATGTTCCAGTTATCTTTGAAGTTAATGTTGTTTTTCCGTGGTCAACATGTCCTACCACGCCGATATTAAGAACTGATTGTATGTTTTCCATATTATTCAATTTAATTTTTTCTTTGCCGAGTGTTTCTTTTTTCTAAAAAGAAAAACTCTTGTATTTTTTCCATTTTTTTTATTTCACTTTATTTTTTCTTTTTCTTTGCGCCTGAGTCTTCTTCTTTCTTTTGCTTTGGAAATTTCTCAAAAAAGCCAGTTGTGTCTCCTGCAGTTAATTTAATATTAACTTGAGCAGTTCCAGCAACTACAACTCTTCCAGCAACTCTTACTCTTCGTCTCTCTCCGGATCTTTTTGTTCTAAAGCCTATGCCTTTTGTTGTTAGAATCTTTTTAGAAACTTCAGAGTCAAGCTTTGTGTGCATTGGAAAGCCTTGTTTATTTGCGCCACCTGTTATTTTCCCTTTTAACCCTGGAGAAATATTAGATAAATCAACCTCATCGTTGATTTTCTTTCCAAGCAAATGAAGTTTTGTCTTTTCATCTGCTTCTGCATTATAGCTTTTTTTTGTTTTTGGATCTGATAATGTTAATCTCAAAATTCATACACCTCTTTTTTATTGATTTTGTTTTTTATAAATTTCATTTTTTCTTTCTTCAATCATTGTTTGTTCTTCTGGGCTTAACTCGCCTTCTAAAGCCTCTAGTTTATTAATCATATCAAGGTTAAGAGAAATCTCTAGAACATCTCCCTCCTTGAAGTCTTTAAGATACGTTGCGTCTCCAATTGACACTGCGACTTCCATATCCTTTTGTGCAATATTAATTTCTTTACCATCTGATTGTATGCCTTCGATTGTTCCTATCTTTTGATCATTTAAACTAACTGCTCCTCCAGAAATTAATCTGCCTTCTATTATCCTTACGCCAACAACCGCCGGCTTACTGCTTCTAAATATAAAATTTGGAAGCACCTTGAATCTACAAGGGTATATTATTTCCTTTAATAATTTATCAAGCTCTTTTTTCTTTGTTTTGCCTAGCCATTCTTGATAGTCTTCAATTAACTTATATATAATATTATTTTTAAATATAGGGATTTGTAATCTAGTAATCTCATCCTCAAACTCTTGATTTATTTTAACATTAAACAAGAAAAGAACCCCTTGAATCTTATCTTTTTCATTTAATATTTTTAATTCTGTTAAATCTTTGTTTGTGAATTCACCTATATCTGAACTTGCTATTTTTATACATTCCTTTTCTAATAGTTTGTGTAGGGCCTCAAGAGAACCAAGAGTGTCTGCTTTAACAAACGCCCCTTCTGAGCCTTTAATAAAACAATTATATGATTTTGTTTTTAGTCTTTCTACTGCTTCTTTATCACTTGCAGAAATTATTACTGCGCCAGGCAAACAATCTTCAATTCCTGGAGCCACAACCTTTATTCCTGAAGCCGCATGAATCTCTGAAATATTCTCAAAAATTCCTTTCTTATCAACCGCAGTCATGAAATTTGGTTTTAGTATTGCTTTTACTTTTGAGTTTTGTAAACCAAATCTTGTTGGAAAAACAATTTCATCTTTTAATTTAAGACTGCCTTGATAGACAATGACGTCAGCAGTTGAACCCATTCCTTTAAGATCGCCAATTTCAAGAACTGCCCCGTGCATATAATCGCTTTCTTCAATTGTTATTTTTTTGCCTAGAAATTTCTGACTTAAGACTGATAAAAACAAAACAGCTTCTGCTAGACCCCAGCCATTAACACAAGAGCCAGGAATTATTGCAATCTGTTTTGTAAAATCTGTAATTCTATCAAACCTTTCTGCTTGAAAGCCTTTATCATATAGTTGTCCAACAATTCTGTAGATTAATTCATCAAGTTTTTCTTCTGTGTGTTTTGATTGTGTTGAAAGATTGTTTGTGATATCTTTTCCTTCTTGATACCAGCCCTGAACCAAATCTACTTTGTTAGCCACAACTAAAAAAGGAACCTTATACATCTTTAGAATATTGAGTGTTTCAATATCCTGCACTTGTAAGCCTTTGTTGATATCCATTACTAAAACTACTAGGTCTGCAAGACTTCCGCCTCTCTCTCTTAAATTATCAAAGGCGTTGTGTCCTGGAGTGTCTATGAATAGTAGTCCCGGAATACTTAATTCAAAATTATATTTTTTAGCTAAGTGCCCGCTAATCTTTTGAATTACTTCAATTGTTATTTCTGTTGCGCCAATGTGTTGTGTAATTTTTCCTGCTTCTTTATCAACTATACTAGTACCTTTAATCTTGTCTAGAAAGGTTGTCTTTCCTGAGTCGATATGACCCATGACTGTGATTATTGGTTGTCTATATACTATTGTTTATCACACTTTTTAGAAACTAAAACAACTTTTGGTCGAAAGATTAAAAAGAAACTTATTCTTTTGCAAGTTTCTTTTGATGTCTTGTCTTTTCTAGATGATAGGTGTCTGTCCATCTAGTCTTTAGTGGTTTATACTTTTTAACTAGTTGGTTTTTCTTACATTTGCTTGAACAAAAGTGACTTGTTGTTCCGTCTTTTTTAGCATAGATTATGCCTGTGCCTTTTTTTATTTCTTTACCACAAAATGTACATTTCATTTACATTCACCTTTAATCTAGCGACCCCTAATGTCCTTTGCTTCTGATTCTGGATTCATTAAGATTAGTACGTCGCCTTTCTTTACTAGGCCTCTTACATTTCTTTTCTTAATTCTTCCTTTTTCATAGCCATCTAGTATTCTACAAAGAACTTGAGTTGCTTCGCCTCTAGAACCTGTTCTTCCAACAATTTCAACAATTTCTGCTGGAACTCCTTCTTCTGGCATTATTGATCACCTATTCTGTTTTTTCTTCAGCAACTTCTTCTTTCTTAGCTACTGGTTTCTCTTCAACCTTTGGTTCTTCTTTCTTTTCAACCTTTGGCTTTTCTTTCTTTTCAACCTTTGGTTCTTCTTTCTTTTCAACCTTTGGTTCTTCTTTCTTAGCTACTGGTTTTTTCTCTGCTGGTTTTGGTTTATCTTCAGCTTTTGATTTTCCACCACTTAATTCTTCAATCTTTGAGATTAATGCTGAGAATTCCTTTTTTAAAACTCCTTCATCAACAATTGCTATAGCACTTGCTTTTGCATTTATTCCTGAAATCTTGCCAAGCTCTTCTTTTGTTGAAACATAACTGAATGCTATGTTTTTTTCTTTACAAATTATTGGAAGATGCATTACGATTTCTGCAGGAGTAATGTCTTCAGCAATTAATACTAATTTTGCTGTATTTCTCTCTACCATTTTTGTTACTTCGTTGATTCCTACTTTTATTTTACCTGATTTAGAAATCTTTGAAACAACATCAGCTTGAAGATTCTTTAAATCCTCTGGTACGCTGAACTTAACATAGTCTGCCATTTTAAAACCTCCAAAATGTTTTCTTCATCGGCTTTTTTCTTTAGAAAAAAGTATATTTAGTATAATATATTTAAGCCAGGAAACCTTTATAAATAGATTCATCTTTTCTTAGTATTTATGAGCCTAAATACCATTAAAAACGCGCTAATTACAGAAGAAAAGAAATCACTTTGTTTAAGAAAACAAATTGGCGCTGTTGTTGTTAAGAATGGAAAAATTATTGGTAGTGGACATAATGGTAATTCTAGTAATATTCCTCCTTGTTCTGTTATTGGCTGTGCAAAAGACTATTTTAAGTTTAGGCCAGGGCTACGTAACGAGCTATGTACTGGCATATGTGCTGAGCAAAGAGCAATGATTGATGCGATAAAGAATGGGCACAACCTTAAAGGCGCAGAACTATATTCAACATATAGTCCTTGTGTTTCTTGTGTAAGATATATGATTGAATTTGGAATCAAAAAGGTCTTTTATAAAAACGACTATAGAGATGCATTTGCCAGGCAAATACAAAAATTAGGGAAAATAGAAAGAGAAAAGATTTAGAATATTTATCTAAACTTTTCTGGTTTATAATCTGTTTGTATTGGGCAATTAGTAAATATTTCTGACCAATTTGTGACATTTTCTACATCCCATGAGCTTATGTCTTGGTTGAAACTGGATGCATTATTAAACATACCTCCCATATTAGTTACTTTTGAGACATTAAAATCCAATGGATGATTGAAATTTGTTGCATTAAAAAACATACTACCCATATAAGTTACTTTAGAAGTATCAAAATCTAAAGGTTGATTAAAACTGGAAGCACCGTAAAACATACTACCCATATAAGTTACTTTAGAAGTATCAAAATCTAAAGGTTGATTAAAACTGGAAGCACCGTAAAACATACTACCCATATAAGTTACTTTAGAAGTGTCAAAAGAAGATAAAGACTGATTGAAACTTGATGCACCATAAAACATCAAAGACATGTCAGTGACATTAGAGGTATTAAAATCTAAGGGCTGATTAAAACTTGATGTATTG
>Ga0209717_1000401_pt1 | contig 53513 bp, 44 predicted proteins | sample AD_UKC048_MetaG_FD_184418 | JGI IMG/M metagenome (GOLD analysis project Ga0209717, IMG submission 184418) | Active sludge microbial communities of municipal wastewater-treating anaerobic digesters from USA - AD_UKC048_MetaG (SPAdes) (version 2) | ecosystem: Engineered > Bioreactor > Anaerobic >...
GAAGGGATTTTTGAAATCCAAAAACAATTTCTGCCCGCTCAAACGGAAGTTCGAACCAATCTTTTTTAGAAAATCCCGACCCTGTTCGGGATTTTCTTGCAAAGCGATAATTTCGGCTTGTTTTACGGAGTTTATGAATTTGGCGGCGAGTTCGAACCGATTATTGCTTTTTTGCTCAAAAGCCGTCAGTTTGTCTTTCAAAAGCTGTTTTTGATTGACGAGTTTGTTTTTGGCTTCTCGGTATTCGGCGAGGTTTAAGGCGTTTTCAAGATAAGCGTTCATCAGTTTTTCCAGCTTCTCGTCAATCACTTTAATTTCAGTTCCTGTTTTTTGAGCAAAAAAGCGAGATGATTGGGCTTTTGTTTCTTTTTCCGTTTCAAGCTCGTTTATCATTTTATCAGCCCAATCATCAGACAAAGAAACTTTTTGTATCGCTTCGTTGATTTGAGATGAAATTTTTTCTTCTCTCGTAAAAACATTTTGCGAGCAAATGTGATTTGGATTTTTCTTGGTACAATAATAATAAACATACTGCTTGTCACTTTTCTTGATTTTTCTGTCTGCTGTGATTGTAAAACCACATTCGCCGCAATGGAAAAATCCGCGATAAAGAAAAAATTTCATCTTGTCCGCTTTCTGTGGTTTTGATTTCCTTTTCATCACTTCTTGCGTTTCGTCAAAAAGTTTCTTTGCGATAATCGGTTCGTGCTTTCCTTCAAAATATTCGCCGTTATACCTTATCAATCCGTAATAAAAAGGATTTTGTAAAAGGTATTGAAAATTTGAAACGGAAAGCAAGGAATCTCGCCGCCCTTTCAAGCCGAGATCATTGATAATCTTTCGGATTTCTTTCAAGGTATATTTTCCAGTAGCGTAGGCCTCAAATGCTTTTTTTATCAACGGGGCTTTTTCTTTGTCAACATAAATTTGTTTTGTTTCTTTGTTGTTGAGATAACCAAGCGGGGCCATTTGAGGCCATAAACCATTTTTCAATTTTTGGCGATGACCTCTTTTGATGTTTTCCGAAAGATTATCAATGTAATATTTTGACTGCCCGAAAGCGATTGATAACATGAATTTTCCTTGCGGTGTCGGATCAAACCAAAAAGTCGGGAATTTTAGCTCTTTGATTACTCCGGTATCCACAAGATAAATGATTTGTCCGCCGTCAATGGAATTTCTCGCTAACCTATCAGGGTGCCACGCTAAAATTCCCGTTGCTTCGCCCGCTTCAATTCTTTTCAACATTTCAGCGAAGACAGGCCGTCCGGGCTTTTTCGCAGTTTGCTTTTCCACCAAAATATCAACAACCTCAATATTTTCTTTTTTAGCCAACTCTCGCAATTCAGCCAATTGGTCGGCAATACTGCGAATTTGCCTGTCTTCGCTATCCGTTGACTTGCGGGCGTAAATGAAAAACTTTTTGGTTTGATTTTCGTTTGTCATATTTTTGGGGCAGTCAAAATTAAATTATCGCTTTGCCTTTCGCCAGAGGCGAAAGAAAAAAAGATTGGTTTATAAAATTTCATTTTATCCGAGCTTCGCTCGGTGAACTTCCGTTTGAGCGGGCAGAAATTGTTTTTGGATTTCAAAAATCCCTTCAAAATCATTGCCGAAGCCGAGCCACGCCTTTGGCGGGGCGAGGCAGAAATCGCCCAAAATCCGAATTCTGAAAATTGGCGGCATAGTTAGTACTAGCACAGTCGGCTCATATTCGGTTAGATACAACGTCGCTGATGCTGTTGGTAATGTGGCTGAAGAAGTAGTCAGAATCGTGAATGTTAATCCGGCTCCTGATACTACCGCACCGGTATTAAGCAACGGTTCACCCTCAGGCGCTTTATCTTCTGGCACTACTCAAGCCACGCTATCATTAACAACTGACGAACCAGCGACTTGTAAATATGCCAATACTGCTGGCATCGCTTTAGCCGATATGGTAAGCACAATATCTGGCGTTGCAACTACCACCCACAGTAGCATCGTTAATGGATTGGTTAATAGTACTTCTTATAATTATTATGTCAGATGTCAAGATATAAACGGTAATGCTAATTTAGAAGATTATTTAATATCATTTTCTGTAGCTTCTGCTGCATCTAGCGGTTCGGGTGGAGGTTCTTCTGCTGGCGGTTCCGGCGGTGGAGGCGGAGGCGGTTCATCAAGCGGCAGTTCCAGTTCTAGTTCTAATAATATAACCGTAGCAACTTCCAGCATTGCTCTTGTTAACACTGCCACAACTACTGAAACTGTCGTTGTAAAAGGCGTTGAGTCTGCTGATAGAGTCGATGATTATGCTGATATAAAAAGTTTGGCAGGCGTAGCTGGAATTATTGTCGAAGCCGTCAGCGGTAATGAAGCTGGCGAGGTGTACAGCCGAGATGGCCGTGTTGAACTAGATAGTACGACTTTGGCTTTGTATAACAAAATCGTAAAACAATCAAAAACAGAGTTAGATCAAAACACAAAATATGCCGTTGCTTATTTTATTCATTTCGGTACCAAGACTACCAAAATACTAGGGGCTGGTGAAAGAGCAGGTGTGTTAAATTCATATTTTTCCGTTTATGGAAAACTACCGGTTAGTGTTGACGATTGGAAAGATGTAATTAAAATAGCTAATGGTCGTTGGCCGAGCGTCAAAAATGAACAGGCGGAAAAAAATACTCAAGAAAAATTATTTAAAAAGATTTATGTCCGCACTGCTCAGATGACTAACGCCAATGACAATGCAGCTGTATCAGTTATCACTTATGGTTTAAGACCAGCTAACCGCAATATGAATAGTGAGGCTAACGCAATAAAGATATTTAAAGGAATCTTTAAATATAATCCGACAAGCGCGGTTGATTGGGATATCGTTCGCGCCATAGCTTATTCAGGCGCTAAGAGATAAATAATATAAGAGTTTAGATAAAAAAGGCGGCTTATTAAGTCGTCTTTTTCTGTATTGACTGACTTTTGGCGATTATTTTGTTCATTGTGTAATGAAAATAAAAAGCGAAGAAAGGAGTCCAATAATGATGACGAGAATTGTGTTTTTGTAAGAGGATGATGACAACTCCGGCGGAGAAAGTCAAAGAGACCGAAAATGTTGTTTGGCTACTTCGTAAGCATGATATCGTGGATGCGAGTTGCGAATTCATTCGCTCTAATCCGGTGACATATGCCGACAGCATGCATTCTTTCTACATTAAGATCAAGACAATTGATCTCGATAGAGGTCGAACATAAGGATTTTACTCGAGAGAGACGGCTTGGCCCGGCACAGGAAAATAATCATCAGCCAGATTTTCTGACGACTTTTTCTGCTTATTTAATAATTTGAAGGAGGTAAAAAAGGCGTCCCGCGGTAAAACATGGGGCTTTATTATTGTCTTGACATAAACTTTTAATAATATAATATATAGATGCCAAACAAGGAAGGAGGTGATTGAACTTTGAAAAAAATTAATGATTTAGTTTCAGAATATCTGCAGGAAATTAAGGGATTTGACACCCGTGTAATTATCAGAAGTAGGGCTGTTGCTAAAAGAATGGAAAGTAAGACCCCTGAACATGCTCGGCATGCTTGGCACGGCAAACGAGTCGGAGCTGTGGCCGCTCGAGTTGCTGGCTGTTTACAAGAAGATGTATGCACAGCTTTCTTAGCTGGTCTTAACCATGACGCTGGTAAACTTTTTGTGCCAGCATATTTACTAAGAGATGACACTGATTTTGACGATAAGAAGTATCAACTCATTCAGCTTCATGCTGTCGCCGGCTTCCATCTTTTTAAAGACATCTGCCTTGATTTAGCCCTCATTATCGGTCGGGTTCACAATACTGATGATAACGGCTATGGCGTATCTTTGTCTGATTATTTGTCGGACGCAAGCCAATCGCAAATTAATGCTATTAATTTTAACTCTAGGTTGGTGTCAATATGCGATTACATTGATTCTAACAGGACGCGTCCGCCCAGGCTTGGCAAAGACGTATTTTCTGACGGCAGTTATGTGAGTCTGGAAAAACAGCTATTTAAGAAGTATCCCCAAAATCAGAGAATCGTTGTAGCGGCTTTATCAGTTTACAGCGAACTGTTTTAGGGTGGGAAAGGAGGGAAAAAGGAGGTAAACAACCACTAGGTGGTTGTTTTATTAAAAACTTGACTTTCGTTTTTTGTTCGTGTATAATATAAATAGCTGTGGATAATTATTAAAATCAAATATATGGGCGGAAATTTAACTAAAAGACAAAGGCAAATTTTAGATTTTATTACTAATTTTATAAATGAAAATAGTTACGCGCCAAGCATTAGAGAGATTGGTGAAAATTTTAGCTTAAGTAGTCCGGCTACTATCCATGCTCATATTGAAAATTTAAAAAAGAAAGGGCTGCTAAATACTTCTTATAATGAAGCCAGATCAATAGAATTGATACCAGCTGAAATTAATTGGTCTCAAGCAATTGAGCTGCCTTTAGTCGGCTTGATTACTGCCGGCGAGCCTATTGAGGCTATTGAAGAAAACGAAACAATCGCTGTGCCGGCTGATTTTGTTTCTGATAATGTAAATAGCTATGTTTTGAAAGTCAAGGGAGAATCAATGATTGAAGAAGGAATTCTAAATGGCGATTACGTTATTGTTGAACGAAATCCATCGCCCAGAAACGGCGATGTGGTGGTGGCATTATTAAATAATGCTTACGCGACCTTAAAAAAATTCTACCGAGAAGCCAATCGTATAAGATTACAACCGGCCAATTCCTTGATGAAGCCAATTTATGTAAAAGACCCATTAATCCAGGGCGTTGTCAGGGGCGTGATTAGAAAATTCGCTTAATTTTTATTTGATTTTTATAAAAAAGGCATTAAAATTATTAATATTTTTGTCTTTTTTTATTTTTGAATAATTTTGAAAAATATGTTATAATTCATATAGTATTAATGATTGCGAATTAATATGTTTTTAGTATAAAATATGGGTAAAAAAATATTTATAGTCGAAGATGATGTTATTTTATTGTCTTCTTTGCAGGCGAAGTTTAGCGTTGAAGGTTTTAATGTCTTAGTGCATAATGGCGCTGGCGACATTAACGAAATAATAAAATTAATTAAGATTTCTATGCCGGATTTGATAATTTTAGATTTAATCCTGCCAAAAGTTGATGGTTTTGAATTGCTCGGTTCCATAAAAGCTGCGGATTCAATCAGCGGCATTCCAATATTTGTTTTTAGCAACTTAAGTGACGATGATTCAAAGAAAAAGTGCTTTTCGTTGGGAGCTGAACAGTATTTTGTAAAATCGGATTTTAATCTAGATCAATTTATAGAAAAAATAAAAAAGATAATTTTCAATAAAATAAAGTAAAAACAAATTATGAAAACGAAGAAAGCAATATTAGTTGCAGGAGCGGTTGTTATTATTATTGGGGCAAGCGTCTATTATTTTTCCAAAAAAGAACCTCTTGTTGAATATACTACAGCGGCCGTTAATCGCGGTAAAATAGTTCAAACAGTTAGTGAAACTGGTTCGGTTAAAGCAGTTAACGAAATTAATCTTAGTTTTCTTAACTCTGGACAAATTAACAGGATGTATGTGCGAGCAGGCGACAAGGTGGTTAAAGGCCAGCTATTAGCAGAATTAGATCATAGCAGTTTGGATTTAAAAAAGAGAGAAGCCGAGGCTGGTTTGGAGGTGGCAAGACAAAATTTAGCTAAGCTTTTGGCCGGACCTACGGCCGAAGAAGTTAGAGTGTCTCAAGCTAGTGTCAAACAGGCTGAGGCGGCCTATAATTCTGCCAAGCGTCAATTAACTGCCATTGAAGAATCAACTAATAATACCGTAGCCCAGGCACAAAAAGCTTTGGACGACCTAATGTCTCTAGATTCCAGTAATGTCAACAGTAAGCGCACTTATGTTTTGAACAGTATTCAGGGCGGTATTAACAGCATGAATACGTCCCTTGATTCGGAAAATAAAATAATGACTGACGAAGATAAAAAGTATTTTTTGGGAGTTTCCAATCCAACTCAATTAGCTAGCGCTCAAGGAGGGTACAGAAGTGCCTTACCAATGATATCCACTGCTAATAACAGTTTAGCCATTGCCACTCAGAATAGAACAGACAGCAATATTAATCAGGCAGTAAAAGATGCGATTAGCGCATTGAATATGACCCTGTCTTCCTTAAATTATTTTTATGCTGCTTTACAAGGCACAGTCACTGGCAGCCAATACAATCAAACGGAATTAGATAGTGATAAAGCTACTATTAGCGCGGCCATTTCCACTATCAACACGGCTATTACTACAGTCCAATCAGCTCACCAGACTTTAATTGATTCTATTATCGCCGCTGAAAATAGTTTAGCGAGCGCCAAGTTAACCGCCGGCCAGCAACAAACCGCCTATCAAGCTAGTGTTGATTCGGCTTATAATGCTTGGCAAGTAGCTATCGCCCAATTAAATAAATTAACCGCTTCTGCCAGCCAGCACGATATTGCTTTATTTTCAGCTCAAATTCAGCAAGCACAAGCAGCGCTCGGTTCGATTAATAAAAGCATTGAAGACAGTAAAATCAAAGCGCCGATTGACGGAACTATTACCAAAGTAAACAATGAAGTCGGAGAATTGACCATGCAGGGCAGTCCTGTTATCTCTATGCTCGGCGATAACAATTTTGAAATTGAAGTCTTAATACCCGAGTCCGATATACAAAAAATCAATATTAATGATAGGGTAGAAATAACTTTTGATGCCTTTGGCGAAGACGAGAAGTTCTACGGTAAAGTTTATTTTATTTATCCCGCCGAAACTACCATACAAGATGTTATTTATTACCGTGTTAAAGTTAGCTTTGATATGAAAGATCGGCCAATTAAATCCGGCATGACAGCTAATATAATTATTACTACCGCCGAAAAGGAAAATGTTTTGATTATTCCGTCTCGCGCCGTTATTGATAAAAATGGTAGCGGTAAATATGCCAGGGTTTTAGAGGGCGGTAAAAATGTTATAGAAAAAAAAGTTGTTGTTGGATTATCTGGTGATGCCGGGCAAATAGAGATAGTTTCCGGTTTAGCTGAGGGAGAGTTAGTAGTTACTTATACTAGTTCGTCTAAATAGCCTATGCTAATAGATGTTAAGAATTTAAGAAAAGAATATTGCGCGGAAGAGGTCGTGACTAAAGTCTTGCACGGCCTTTCTTTTTCCATTGAAAAAGGAGAATTCGTGTCTATTATGGGTCCATCTGGCTCCGGCAAGTCAACCTTGATGCATATTTTGGGTTTGCTGGACAGGCTGACTAGCGGCGATTATTTTTTTGAAGACAAAGATGTGACTAAATTAGATGACAACGAGTTAGCCATTTTGAGAAACGAAAAAATCGGTTTTGTTTTTCAGTCATTTAATCTATTGCCCAGGACGACTGTATTAGATAATGTTAAACTCCCCCTGACTTATTCAAAAAGGAAAATAAATATTGACGAAAAAGCCAAAAATGTTTTAGAGAGCGTTGGCTTGGGTCATCGTTTGCATTATTTTACCAACCAAATTTCTGGCGGCGAGAAACAACGGGTAGCAATCGCCAGAGCCTTAGTGAACGAGCCCTCCTTAATATTTGCCGACGAACCTACGGGCAACCTAGATTCAAAGTCTGGCATACAAGTGATGGAAATATTGCAGCATCTAAACAAAATGGGCAATACTATTATTTTGGTAACCCATGAAACTTATACCGCCGAGCATGCCCAAAGGATCATAAAGATAAAAGACGGATTGATCGTTGAAGATGTTCAGGTATCTAACCGCCGTATTGCCACGGATGGTATAAATTTAAAGTAGCCAATATGATTTTGATTGTAGTAAAATCTATTAAGACTTCTATTAAGGCACTTCTCTCTAATAAGGCGAGAAGTTTTTTAACAATGCTGGGAATTATTATTGGCGTAGCTGCTGTTATTATTATTATGTCTTTGGGTGCCGGTGCTCAGAGTTTAATTCTATCGCAAGTAAAATCTCTCGGCACTAACTTGATTGGTATTTTGCCGGGAGGCTCGGAAAAGAACGAACCGCCCGCGTCAGTTATGGGCATCACCATAACAACATTGACTTACGATGATTTATTGGCTATTAGTGATAAAAAAAACGTGCCTCATTTGGTGGCGGTCGTTGGTTATTACAATGGGCAGGATAATATTAGTTGGCAAAATAATTTATATAACACTAGTTTGAGGGGTAGTACGGTTGGTTATCTTGACGTCGAGGGTGGTGAAGTGGCGCAAGGTCGTTTTTTTACCGAAGAAGAAGAAAGAAATTTAGCCAGAGTAGTAGTTTTAGGCAGCACAGTCAAAAAAGAATTATTTGGCGAGTCGGATGCTTTAGGACAATATGTTAAAATAAAAAAACAAACTTTTCAGGTTGTCGGAGTTATGAAGGGTCGTGGTACGGTCGCGATGCAGGATTACGACGATCAAGTTTTTATACCGCTAAAGACGATGCAAAAACTTATTGCCGGCGTAAACCATCTAGGTTTAATAAGAGCTAAAGTTGATTACGACGAAAACGTCGAGAGAACTATTGAAGATGTCAAAATAACACTGAGAGAGCAGCACAATATTAAAGATCAAAGCGGCAAAAACGACGATTTTTCTGTGCGGAGCGCCGCTCAAGCGCTTGACATGATCAGCACTATCACCAATGCTTTAAAGTATTTTTTAGCAGCAATTGCCGCTTTGTCTTTAGTGGTGGGTGGAATCGGCATTATGAATATAATGTTAGTTAGTGTGACTGAAAGGACTAGAGAGATTGGCCTGCGCAAGGCTGTTGGCGCTAATAATTTTAATATTATGATGCAATTTTTAAGCGAGGCGGTGACAATAACTATGATTGGCGGCATTGTTGGCATAGTCCTTGGCACGGTAATTTCTTATATAGTTAGTCTGGTTTTTAATATTTTGGGTTATGATTGGGAGTTTGTTGTTTCAATGTTTTCGATATTAATAGCGGTTAGTATTTCAGCCTTGATTGGCATTATATTCGGCCTTTTTCCTGCTAGCAGAGCCAGTAGGCTTGAGCCGGTTGAGGCCCTGAGACATGAATAATTTATGCAAATAGGCGATTATATCAAAACTACCTTGACTTCAATGCGCAGCAATTTGCTGCGCACTTCTTTGACTGTACTGGGGGTTGTTATCGGTATTACTAGCGTAATTATTGTTTTTTCTGCTGGCGCTGGTATTGAAAACTTGATTGTTGGGCAGGTGCAATCCTTTGGTGGACCAGATTTAATCGAAACGGAGATAAAAATACCCTCGAACAAAAGGGGTTCGGCGGTTGATCAGCAAAGTGCAACATCTATGGCTATGGGAGTGCAAGTGACTTCATTGACTTTAAAAGATATGGATGATTTGTTGAAATTGCCTAACATAAAAAACGCTTATGCCGGCGTGATTGGTCAAGAACAAATTGGTTACGGGAATGAACAAAAAAGATCAGTTGTCATGGGCGTGACAGCCAGTTTTATTGAGATAGATCAAGCTGAGATTGAAACTGGCAGCTTTTTTACAGACGCCGAAGACAAGTCGCTGGAAAAAGTTATAGTACTGGGGCACAAGATGAAAAAAGAACTTTTTGGGAACGGAGAGGCGATTGGTAAATTTGTCACTATACGTAAACAGAAATACAGAGTAATCGGTGTCATGAAAGAAAGGGGCGCCGTTATGACCTTTGACTTTGATGATATGGTTTATATGCCTATCAGAACTTTGCAAAAAAGAGTGATGGGTATAGATCATGTTATGTATATGATGCATCAAGTGCACGATACTAGCAGACTAAAAGAAACTGCCGAGAATATGCGTCTAACTTTAAGAGAAAATCACGATATAAAAACCGTCTATTTAGATCAGTCAAGTTTAGTAAAAAATATCGGCGAAGATTTAACTGATACCAGCAAAGATGATTTTCGGGTAGTTACTATGGTCGAAACTATAGAAATAATGGAAACTGTGACAGGAGCTATTACTTTGCTTTTGCTAGCTATCGTGGCCGTGTCCTTGGTGGTTGGTGGAGTGGGAATAATGAATATTATGTATGTTGCGGTCACTGAGAGGACAATGGAAATTGGCCTGCGCAAGGCCGTTGGCGCAAAATACAAAGATATCATGTGGCAATTTTTAATCGAATCAATTATCATAACAGTTGCCGGTGGTATTATTGGCATAGTTTTGGGAGTGTTGATTTCTTTTTCTATTTACCTTGGCGCGAATCACCTGGGGTTTAATTGGCCGTTTATTGTGCCATTAAAATCTTTTGTCGTGGCTTTAGGATTTTCGACTTTTTTTGGATTGGCCTTTGGTTTATATCCTGCCAGAAAAGCAGCCCGTCTTGATCCGATTAAAGCATTGATTAGCGAATAAAAAGGTACAATAGCAAGGTTTTTGAGTCAAAAGTCTTGCTATTTTATTTCTTAATTGATATAATTTTTATATATTTAAAGTTATTTTTTGTTATTTTTTATCTAATATTAAATAATTTATGATACTAAAAAGAATTGGCATTGATTTGGGAACAACTTATACATTAGTGCATTTGCCAAAACGTGGCATTGTTATTAACGAACCGAGCGTAGTGGCTGTTTCCATGGCTGATAAAAAAATATTAGCAGTTGGCAATGAAGCCAAAGACATGCTCGGGAGAACTCCGGATTCTATTATTGCTATGAAGCCACTAAAAGATGGAGTAATTGCCGACTACAAAACCACCGAAGCGATGTTGCGTTACTTTATTAATAAAGCTTTGGGTGGAGTTCGTTTGTTTCGTCCGGAAGTGATGGTTGCCGTACCAGCAGGAATTTCTTCAACTGAAAGGAGGGCTGTTATTGACGCCACTATCGCCGCTGGTGCAAAAGCCGCGTATATTATTAAAGAACCAGTGGCCGCAGCTATTGGCGCGGACATTCCTATTGGTTCGCCTTCCGGACATATGATAATAGATATCGGCGGCGGCACAGCGGAAATGGCGGTGATTTCTTTGGGAGGAATAGTAGCATCAACTTCTGTCAGAGTCGGCGGTAATAAATTTGACGAGGCTATTATTGATTACATTCGTCGAAAATATAATTTAGCTATTGGCGAGCGAACAGCTGAAGAAATTAAAATCAACATCGGTTCAGCCTTGTTTTTAGAAAATAAATTAAACATGGAGGTTAGAGGCAGAGATATTTTGACCGGTTTGCCGAGAAGTATTAACGTTAACAGTAACGATGTTACTGAAGCTTTGCAAAATGAATTAGAAGCGATCATTAATGCCGCTAAAAGAGTATTGCACGAAACTCCGCCGGAATTATCTGCGGATATTATGGATAAAGGCATGGTGCTTTCTGGAGGCAGTTCCTTGTTGCGCAATGTTGACCAACTATTATCGCGTACAACTGGAGTGCCGTCTTATATGGCCGACGATGCTTTGCTTTGCGTAGCTAAAGGCACAGGCATAGCTTTAGAAAATTTAGATAGCTATAAACGCAGCATCCTGGCTACAAAATAAAATTATGACAATTGGGATTGATGCTAGTCGCGCCAATAAAAAACATAAAACTGGCACCGAATGGTACTCGTATTACCTGATTAGATGGTTGGCTAAGCTAGATAACAAAAATCAGTATATTCTTTACACAGACGCGCCATTAATCGGCGGTTTGCTTGATTTAGGTACTCCGCAATACATTCCTGGATCCGGTTGCTATGAACAAGTTGAATTTGATGCTGACGGATTTCAGATCATAAAGAGCCCATATAACAATTTTAAGGCCAAAATATTATCTTGGCCCTTTTCTTTTTTTTGGACACAAGGAAGGCTGTCTTTAGAGATGCTTTTTTATCGACCAGACATTTTGTTCGTACCGTCGCATACTTTACCCATTATTCATCCGCTTAACTCAGTTATAACTATCCACGATATTGCTTTTGAAAAAGATAAAGATTTATATCAGCAAGAAAACGTCAATGAAGAAGCTGGTCGTTATCATTTAATTTTAAACTTTTTAGTCAGGATATTAACTTTAGGTAAATACAGGGCTAATAATATTGATTATTTACGCTGGTCTACTAAGTTCGGTATTAGGCATGCTAAAAAAGTAATAACTGTATCTAATTATTCTAAGAATGATTTAGTGCAATGGTATCGGGTCGATAAAAATAAAATTACGGTTATTTATAACGGTTATAACCGATTTATATTTAAAAAAGTTGAAGATGAGCTAGCTATTGATAATGTGTTGAAAAAATACGGTGTTAGTAGGCCATATCTTTTTTATGTTGGAAGAGTGGAAAAGAAAAAAAACATCCCTAAGTTAATTGAGGCTTTTTCTCTGGCGAAACAATACAGTAAAAATTTTAATTGCAAGTTAGTTTTAGCCGGCAAGGCCGGCTATGGTTATGATGAGGTAACTTATGCCATTCAAGAGTTCGGTCTGTCAAGAGATGTTTTGCTGACTGGCTGGGTCGAAGAGGATGATTTGCCCTTTTTGTTTGGCGGAGCATTCGCTTTTATTTTTCCTTCTAATTATGAAGGTTTTGGAATACCACTGTTGCAAGCCATGGCCTGTCAAACCCCCATCATCACTTCTTGCAGCACATCTATTCCTGAAGTGGTGGGCGACGCAGCTATTCTTTGTAATCCATTAAGCGCCAGATCAACAGCGGACGCTATATCCAGAGTTGTTAATGAGTCAGAACTAAGGCATAACTTAATACAAAGAGGCAGTGAAAGAGTCAAAATGTTTAGCTGGCAAAAATGCGCCGAAGAAACATTAAAAATATTAAATAGTTTAGGGTAGCCTAAGTTCAACAAGTAAGTGCAACACTTTGATATAATCAAAGTGTATGAAATACCAACATTTTACTATCGAAGAACGGGAAAAGATCCAAGAAATGCTCTGGCACAAGATTTCTGTCAGGTCTATGGCCAAAACATTGGGTCGTAGTCCCTCATCTGTGTCCCGGGAAATAAATAAAAACATACCACCGGAAATACGCAGATATACGCCACGCATCGCCCATGACAGGGCACTAAAACAAAGAAAAAGCCGGGGTCGGAAAGACCGCCTCAAGAGCCAGAAATTGCGCACTTACGTTGTCTCTCAGCTGAAATTAGGCTGGTCTCCAGAGCAGATATCAGCTACAGTCCAGAAGGCTGTTGGTTTATCCATCTCCCATGAAGCCATTTACCAGTACATCTATTCCCAAATACGCGGCTACGGATATGTTGTAAAAACAGGCTGTGAAGATTTGCGCCCCTATCTAGCTCGTCGCCGTACCCGCCGGATGTGCCGGGGCGCGCGCAAGCCCTATCGTATAGAAAAAGGACCGTTGCCGTCTATTGATAACCGCCCCATTGAGGTAGAAGCCAGAATTATCCCTGGCCATTGGGAAGATGATTGTATTGTCTCCCGAGCTTCTCTAGATCGATTAAAAACCATCAATGAACGCACTACCGGCCTAGTATTTATTACTAAAGTTAAAAATGGAACCGCTACAGAAACTAATCGGGTCGTTGCCGACAGGCTAAAAGTTCTCCCTGAACAATTTAGAAAAACATTAACCAGAGATAGGGGCGCAGAGAATATGGGATATGCAGATTTAGAGAAGTCCTTGTCTGTTAAATGTTATTTTGCCCATGCCTACCATTCATGGGAACGTGGATCTAACGAGAATTTAAATGGACTTATCAGAAGATATTTTCCCAAAAAGACTGACTTCAGAACCATAACTACCCAGGAGATACAGATGGTTGAATATCTCCTAAATAGCCGACCAAGGAAAAGACTTGGCTGGAAGACGCCTTATGAGGTATTCTATGAATTAACGGGTGTTGCACTTCAATGTTGAATGTACCTAGATCAGATTTGCTTTTGCTTATTTAGTTATGTTATAATAAAAATGTTATGAAAGAAAAAATAACATTTTTTTTATTAGACAAAATAAGGCAAAATTTAAACACAAAAGCTAATGTTTTTTTTCTAAAATTTGCCAGCCTGATTTTATTAGCAGCGCTTATTTTGTTGCCAACTATGTTTTGCATCGGTAAAGAAAGGCCAACTAACAGTAAAGAGCAAAAAAATGGCAATAATTTCAACGCTAAAAATTACCGGGAATTAATAATAAAGTTTAAAGCTGGAGATGAGATTTATAGATTTAAATACGAGCCAGAAGCTGATCTTTCCTTCTTGGTTGTCGAATACCAAAGAAATCAAAACATAGATTTTGTCGAAAAAAATGTTATTTACCGTTCCGCTATTTTACCTTCAGACACTTATTATAGTAATCAATGGTATTTACAAAAAATAAAAGCGCCGGAAGCATGGGACATATCACGCGAAAGTCCGAATATTGTAATTGCCGTAATTGACAGCGGAGTTCAAATTAATCACGTTGATTTAAAAGATAATATTTGGATAAATAAGAAAGAAATCCCCAACAACAATATTGATGACGATATGAACGGTTTTGTAGACGATATTCATGGCTGGGATTTTGTTTATAACGATTCTGACCCAGGTCCTAAGTTTAAAAAAGGATATAAAAAAGAAGAAATAATTCACGGCACAATTGTGGCGGGGGTGATTGCGGCTAGTGGCAATAATGCAACGGGGATCTCGGGCATTACTTGGAAGGTGCAAATTATGCCCCTCAAAGTATTATCTGATGACGGCAAGGGGGATACTTATAGTGTTACAAAGGCAATTGATTATGCCGTTGCTAATAACGCAGATATAATAAATTTAAGTTTTGTTGCCTCTCACTATAGCCGAGCTCTAGAAGCCGCTATTCGGAGGGCTTATGAAGCTGGTGTGATTATTGTCGCAGCTTCTGGCAATGACGAAAATGGAGGTAATGGAGTTGATTTAGACAAAACTCCTTTGTATCCGGTTTGCTATGACGGCTATAACGGTGAAAATATGGTTATTGGTGTTGCGGCCACAGACGCGCTAGATCAGAAAGCTAGTTTTTCTGGATATGGTTCGAAATGTATTGATATTTCCGCGCCAGGTGTTAGTGTTTTTAGCACCGTTGTTTATTCACCACAAAATTATTATAACGGCAGTCCTTTTGATAAAAATTATGACGGTTATTGGTCGGGAACATCTATGGCCGTACCGATGGTTAGTGGCGCTTTAGCTTTAATTGAAGGTTTAAATCCGGGATTAGACAGAGATGCGGTTGTCAATATTTTATTGAATAACGCTAACAGCATATCTCGTCTTAATCCAGATTTTTTTGGTAAGCTCGGCAAGGGCAGGTTGAATGTGCAAAAATCTTTGTTAGCCGCCAAACAGCAATTAGTTAATAAAACTTACGATTTGGTCATCGCGCCTGCCAGTAATGGATTTGGACATCAAGTAGCTGTAACAGAAAAAAATGGCAACTTAAAAAAACAATTCCTCGCTTATGATAAAAATTTCCGCGGCGGCGTTAATGTGGCCGCCGGCGATGTTGACGGTGATGGTCAAGACGAAATTATTACCGGTCCAACTATTGGCGGTTCGCAAGTTAAAATTTTTGATCAAAATGGCAACTTAAAAAAACAATTCCTTGCTTATGATAAAAATTTCCGCGGCGGCGTTAATGTGGCCGCCGGCGATGTTGACGGTGATGGTCAAGACGAAATTATTACCGGCGTTAGTTCTGGCGGCGGACCGCAAGTTAAAATATTTTCAGGTTTAGGCGCTTTGAAGAGCCAATTCTTTGCTTATGATAAAAATTTCCGCGGCGGCGTTAATGTGGCTGTGGCTGATGTTGATGGTGGCGCCAGGAATAAAAAAGCGGAAATTATCACTGCTCCCGGCCAAGGCGGCGGACCGCATATAATTATTTTTAATAATTATGCACAGAAAGTAGGTCAATTCTTTGCTTATGACAAAAATTTCCGCGGCGGCGTTAATGTTTACGGAGGAGACGTTGATAACGATGGTTTAGAAGAAATTATAACAGGGGCGGGACCTGGCGGAGCGCCACACGTTAGGATCTTTAAAAAAGACGGAACTTTAATTCATTCTTTCTATTCTCTTAATAAAGATTTCAGCGGCGGCGTAAAAGTTGGCGTTATAAAATATTAATTTTAAAATTATGCCTAAACAAATTATTTTTGACAAAAAAAACGTCTTAATTATTGGCGGCGCCGGATTTGTCGGCTCGCATCTTTGCGACGAATTAGTAAAGAATAATCGAGTGATTTGTGTTGATGATTTTTCCAGCGGCGATGAAAAAAATATTGACCATTTATTAGCAGAGCCTAATTTTAAATTTGTCAGACACGATATAACCCGGCCCTTAAATTTAAAAGAACAGCCCGAGTTGCAGGAGTTTAAAATTGAATTTCAGGGCGTACAGGAGGTCTATTATCTAGCCTGTCCGATGTCGCCTAAACACTTCGATAATAGCAAGGTGCCAATTTTATTAGCTAATTCTTACGGCGTTATTAATGCTCTGGAGATAGCTCGTCAACACCAAGCTAAATTTATGCATTTTTCCTCATCTGTCGTCTATGGTCCAAGAAGAGATAGTAATGACAAAATTAAAGAAAACGATTTGGGGCAGGTTGATATTTTGTCGGAACGCAGCGCTTATGATGAGGGTAAAAGATTTGCCGAAACGATTGTTAAAAATTATCACGACGTGTATAATATCGAAACAAAGATTATTCGGCTTTTTAGAATCTATGGTCCAAGAATGAAATTTAACGATGGCCATATTATTCCCGATATGATCGCCAACGCTTTAGACGGCAAGGACTTGGTAATCTTTGGCGACCATAATTTTCGTTCGTCATTTTGTTATATAAGCGATTGTATAGATGCTGTTATCAAGATGATGGAAGGCGGATCCGTCGGACCTATAAATATCGGTTCGGATATTGATGTTAATTTTGTCGATTTAGCTAATGAAATTATTAGCATGACAAAATCTAGATCTAGCATTAAATACGAAGAGCCTTTATTGTTCTTTTCACCGCTTTGTCTGCCCGATATCACTAGAGCCAGAAATGAACTGGGTTGGATGCCGATCGTGCCTCTAAAAAAAGGTTTGGAAAGAACTATTTATGAAATCAGAGCCAATAAAGGTTTAAAAAGCGTAGCCCAAGCTTTATAGTTCTTATGAAAATAATTTGCATAATTCCAGCGGCTAACGAAGAAGAGAAAATAGGCGAGGTGATAGATGAAGTAAAAAAATTTGTTGATGAAGTTGCGGTTGTGGACGATGGTTCTACAGACAGCACGGCCGAAGTGGCAGTTCAACACAAGGCCACATTACTTAAGCATTTGGTAAATAGAGGGCAGGGCGCTGCTTTAGAAACGGGCAATACTTACGCCTTAATGAACGGCGCCGATATAATTATTCATTTTGACGCTGATGGCCAGTTTTTGGCCGAGGAAATTCCAGACATGGTTAAACCCATCATAGAAGATGGATATGAGGTGGTGTTAGGATCTAGATTTCTCGGTAAGGAGTCAAACATGCCTTTAAGTAAAAAATACATAATTATCCCGCTAGCTCGTTTAATAAATTTTTTATTTTTTAATGTAAGATTGACTGATCCGCAAAGCGGCTTTAGGGCTTTAAGTAGAGGAGCGGCGGGAAAGATAAAAATAGAATTGTCTGATTACGCTCATTGCAGTGAAGTGCTAGGTAAAATTTTTAAATTCAAGCTCAAGTTTAAAGAAGTGCCGATTACGGTGATTTATACTAAATTCGGCAGAAATTTCAGGGGAGGAATAAATATAATTAGAGATTTAATATTAGGAAAATTAATTAAATAATTATGTCCCAACAATTGATTGCCCTAGCTATAATTCTTTTTTTTCTTGGTCGCTTATTTTGGCAGAAGAGGAAAAAACAAGTTGCCGCTAATGAATTTATTTTTTGGCTAATTTTTTGGCTAACAGCGGCTATTGCCGTGTTTTTTATAAAAACGATTGATAAATTTTTCGCCAGCTTAGGTTTTTCTAGTCCGAGTATAAATATCCTATTTTATTTAGCCACCATCGTTTTGTTTTATCTGATTTTACGCCTGCGGATACGTTTGGAGAAAGTTGAGCGCAATCTTACAACAATAGTTAAAGAGATAGCTTTAACCAATAAAAAATAAATTATGGGTTATTACATTATCTATGGCGTCATTGTCGGCATAGGCGCTTTTTTTGTTTATTATTTTGTCTGGGGAGGGAGAATGGAGGTCCTACGCGAGCTAAGCGGGGTAGTGGCGACCCTTGGTTTTTTTATATTTTTATTGGCCGCCAGTTATATAAAAAATAAACAAACAATAAAAAAAGCGGGAGATTGGTCCGATCCTGACAAAGAGTCTTTTTATATAAATAGTAAAATGAAAATGTTTGACAGGATTTTTGGTTTTTTTCTTGGCCTGATTGTTTTAGCCGTCCCCGTATATAGCGGTTTTTTAGATACGATTGATATTGCGCAAATGTTGCTAGTAGTAATTATTTATTTCAGCTGGCATCATTATTTATTTATTTCTCGAAAATTGCCATCTTACGAGACTATTTCCGCTCTGAACAATTTGGATAAAGCTAAAGATTATGCCGCCTTGTTGTTAATTTCTATTTTTGCCTTGCTACTGCCGATTCTTGTCCGTAATTTTAATATTGCAGACGCTTTGCAGGCTTTGATTGTTTTTGTTATTGCTTACGGCTGGCATCGCTATTTATTCTCTTTTAAGCATTAAAAATATGAAGATAGCTCATGTGGTTTGCACCTTTCCGCCTTATCATGGCGGTATCGGCAATGTAGCTTATAAATATGCCGAGAATTTAAACAAGGCAGGAGCAGACGTAACAGTTTTTACGCCTAATTATAACCAGCAGACAATACCTCGTTTGGGTTTTAAGTGCGTAGCGTTAAAGCCTTGGTTGAAGTATGGTAATGGCGCTTGGCTTCCGCAATTGTTTTGGCGGTTGAAAGACTTTGACATCGTTCATTTGCATTATCCTTTTTTTGGTGGCGCGGAAATGGTTTGGCTGCGCAAAATATTGCTTGATCAAAAGATGAAATTATTTATCCATTATCACATGGATATTGACAAATTAGCCTTAACCGCTTGTTTTTTGAGCTGGCCTGACAAATTAATACGTAATTCTTTGTTTAATTTGGCTGAAGCAATTACCTGCGCTAGCTTTGACTATATCCAGGAATCTGCGATTAATGATGTTTTTAAAAAATATAATAATAAATTTTACGAATTATCTTTTGGTGTTGACTGTGAGCGTTTTCAGCCAGGCGTCGACTGGCTAGTCAAAAAAAATAGAATATTGTTTGTTGGTTCTTTAGATAAAGCGCATAATTTTAAAGGCTTAGAAATTCTTTTATCGGCAATGACCAAAATAAAAGAAAGCAAGCTTAAATTGACTGTTGTGGGTGGTGGTAATTTATTGCCTTTTTATAGAAAAATGGCTGAAGATAAAGGCGTCGCTTCAAGAATTGAATTTACCAATTTTGTCAGCGACGAATTATTACCCATTTATTATCAAAAAGCCGATCTCCTCGTCCTACCGTCAACTAGCAGTCATGAAGCTTTTGGCTTGGTTCTGCTTGAAGCTATGTCATCAGGTATTCCAGTTATTGCTTCCAACCTGCCAGGCGTAAGAACTGTTTTTAGAAATGGAGTAGAAGGATTTTTGGCTGAAGTTAATAGTCCTAACGATTTGGCAGAAAAGATCAGTATTATATTGGCTGAAAAAAATAGTTGGCAAAAAATGTGCCAAGCAGCGCGCAGTCTGGCCGTAGAAAAATATTCGTGGGAAAAGATAGCTAAAAAAATGAACGAATTATATAAGATCAATTAAAATTCATGAAAGTTTGCTTAATTAATCATTTTTATAGACCATTTATTGGTAGCGGTGCTGAAAATGTTGTCGAAAATATCGTTGATGGTTTTTTAAAAAACGGTGATGAAATATTGGTTATAACCACTAAACCTAGATTTTGCCGCCAAATAACACCGCCTTCAAATCAGCGTATTTTTTATTTAGGCTCCTCCTTTCATTTTTTTTGTAAAATGCCTTATTTTTTTAGAATTTTTTGGCACTTGTTTAATATTTTTGATTTTTTGACTGCCAGAAAAGTAAAAAAAATACTTAGAAAAGAAAAACCAGATTTAGTTATCACTAACAATTTAGCAGGCATGAGCTATTTAATTCCGCCCGTAATAAAGGAATTAAAAATTAAACATTTGCACATTCTCCACGATATACAATTATTGCATCCGTCCGGTCTGTTAATTTTTGGGCGCGAATCGAAGATGGCAGGCTGGCCGGCTAAAATTTATCAGTTTTTTGTTAGAATAAGATTCTCTAAGGTTGATGTTGTCGTATCTCCTTCTCGTTGGTTGCTGGACGCACATTTAAGTAGGGGGTTTTTTATCAAAGCCCAAAAAAAGATATTATCGAACCCTGTTATAGCAGAAGGAACTCAGACTCTCGAAAAATTGGATAGAGATGGGGATGTATTTAAAATTTTGTGCGTAGCGCAAATTGAAGAACACAAAGGAATCTTTTTTCTGCTAAAAGCTTGGCAGCAATTATTAAGCAGCGGTTTTAAAGGTGGTGTAAAATTATTATTTGTTGGCGATGGCCAAAAAAAAGATAAGTTAGAATCTTTAATAAAAAAAGATAAAGATGTTGAATATTTGGGCAGGTTAGATAGGCCTGGAGTTTATAGCAGCATGCTTCAGAGTGATTTGCTGGTAGTTCCGTCGTTATGCTATGAAAATTCTCCTACGGTTATTTTTGAAGCAATCAGCAAAGGCTTGCCAGTTTTAGCAGCCAATATTGGCGGGGTAGGTGAAATTATTAACAAATATGGCGGGTTTTTATTTAATCCCGCCGATATCGATGATCTTAATGCCAAAATAGTTTGGGCAATAAAAAATCCTCGCGAGGTCGAGGAGGTTAGGCGGCTTTACTGGCACAAATCAGAAGAGTTGATAAATTCAAGCCAAAGTTATATTAACAGCTTAAAAGAATCCATCTTTAATTAAAAACATTTTTGATATTGTCTGTATTTCTTTTTTGCTGTTTATTTTCAATGCCCTGAACTATTTCGTTAAATTTTTCCATATCCAGGTCGCTACCTGGTTTTATTGTTTGCGATTGCAGAAAATTTTGATCTACCACTATTGATCCGTAAATATATTTTCTGGAAAAGTTAAAAATCCACAAAAGAGCTATTATATTTATAATTAAAATAAATAAGTAGAGTATATTAAAGATTTTTTTGGTGCTAATTTTAATTTTTAAATCCATAGTTTTGTTGTTTGGCGTCTTTTATTTCCAATAAGCATAACCTGATATGCTAAGATCCATTTGATTGGATGCAACTTGACCCGGCGTACTAGTCCTAGAATTGTAATCTCCGGCATTGTTTTTTGTTAAAGAAATGTTCTCTATATTTATATAATAATTTAAAGATTCGATTCCGGCTAAGTAATCCATTAAATTTTGAAAATTACCGCTAGCATTTATATTTAGCGGAATTTTGCCCAGATCATTATCTTGATTAGGACTGTTTAAATTAATATTAAGTTTTTGTTTAATATTGTGTTTATTTTCCAGACCTTCTAAGGCGGTAATAAATTCTATCTCTCTGTTTTTGCTGATGAATATTTGATTTATTTTTTGCAGTTGGGGCTCTATTTTATTAATTTTTTCATTCAAGGTGCTAATATTTTTTTCTCTTATTATTTTATTTTCGAGATCAATTTTTAAATTGATAATATCATTTCGTGAGTCTTTAATGCTATCGGTTGCAGGGATTGTTAAAAAATAAATCATAGCCAAATTGGCAGTCAGCAATAAGCCAACGCTAATGAAAAGCTTGTTTTTTGGATTTATTTTTTTAAGATAATTTATATTCATTTGTTTAAGGTTTGGCCGCTAAGGGAAATTTTATTTGCAGGTTAATTTCAAAATTTATATTTTGTTTTTCTACTAAATTTTGTATGGGAAAAGAAATTACGCTGAAGTCGTTGTTATTTTCTAAATATTTGCGCAAAGCGATAAGCTCATCTCTTGAGCTGGCTGTGCCGGCAATAGTTATGGCGCCACCATTTTTATTGAAAGTGGCTTTGTTTAGCCTTATTCCATCCGACAAATTACCGAATAGTTTTTCGATGACATTTGTCCACAGAGTGCTTTCTTTTTGTATATCTTCTATGTATTTTATTTGCTTATTAATATCTTTTATCTGTTTGTTGTAGCTGTCGGTATTTTTGGTTATTATAGTATTCTGGCTGGCAATATCCGCGTAGTAACTTTTCAAATAGAACAAGCATCCGTAGAGCGAAACGGTGTAAAATAAGACTGAAAAAGAAATGGAATAAATAAGAATTTTTATTGAGCCTGAAAGCTTGCGGAACTCAATTTCTTTTTTTAATTCATTTGGCAGGATATTTAAAGATAACATATGGCTTTATTTTGCTAGAAATATATTGCGTAGCGCTAGCCCAATGCTGGTAGCGTAATTGATGCTTGAGCTCTGCTTAACAGAATATTTGGTTGTAATTTCGGTCATTTTTTTGTTTTTTAGACTATGAGTTTCTAAAAGTATTTTCCCGAATTCATTTTCAGTTTCGTCAATGTTGGCGAAAGGATCGCCTTTTATTACCTCAACATTTAAATCTTTAGCTAAAATTTCATTTAAATTTTTGATATTCGAGCCGCCACCGCAGATTACTATTTTTTTTATTGGTGGCAGTTCAGAATAATTTTTGCTGTAATATTCAAAAGCATCGTTGATTTTAGCTATTAATTCTTGGATTATGTCTGACAGAATATCGCCAATAATACCTCGAGCGTTAGTTTTGTCCAAGCCACAAATTATTTTAGCTTTTTCTGCTTGATCGCGAGTGATTTCTAAAGTACCGGCGATTCTTTCAGTTATCTCTTCTCCAGAGATGGGCAGGCTAAGCGTAAAAACAACTGAGCCGTTGGCGTAAACAATCAGGCTAGTTCTTTTTGCGCCGATATCTATTACGCTAAAAGCTATTTCAGATGGGCCGCCATTTTTAGAAGATTCTTCGACCAATAAACTACGGCAAATTGGTATAGCTTCTATTTCTAAGGCCGAAACTTCCATTTTAGCCGACCGTATTAATTCAATATATTGATTAACGATATGTTTTGGAGCGGCACCGATTAACACCGAGTAATTATCGTCTGTTTCTTTTATAGTCTGCCAATCATAATAAATTTCATTTACTGACATGGGGATGTATTTTTCAATTTCCGATTCTATTATATTCTCTAGGGTATTGGGCCCCTTGGCTACATCGATTAATTTTATAAAAGTTCTAGTTTCCGGCAAGCAGGCGACAACCTGATTTGAAGAAAAAGAACCAAAATAAGGTTTGCTTAATAAATCTCGCAGAGCCGTTGCAGCCACTCCTTCGTCTTTTATTGAGCCTCTTTCAATTGCGCCTTTAGGTAGATCGATGCGGCTTAGAGCTTGGATTTTAATTTTTTTTCCCGATTGAGTTAATTGCGCGGCTTTAAAATTTAAATCAGATATATCTAGCCCGATAATATTTTTTGAATTTTTGAAGTTAAACATTTTTACACAGCGTAATATTATATGATTAATTATAGCATTTAATTTTCTTTCCAGGAAATGAAAGTGTATTCTCCGGTTGTCGGGTAGTGAGGCGGTGGGGCAAAAGTCAAATTATTATCGTAAATTAAATTTCTGGTCTGATAGCCGGTGCCGTCTGTGTAGGCAAAGCCGTATCTGTTTTTAGTTGCCAGTGAGCCGTAAACAGTTATAATATTGCGGGAGTAATTTGTACAAGTAAGGCCATAGTGATTTCTACCGATACGTCCGTCTCTGGCAATCAAGGCGGCATCAATTCTCAAAACGTCGGCGCTATATTGTCCAATATTTACAGATCTTTGCGCTATCAGTCCGATAGCGTCTAGGCCGTCATAATTGGTATAAAGTAAATTGTTATTTATGTTAATATCAGCATCACCTCCAGTGAACGGTTCTTTGAAGGCTAGAATTGTGACGCGGCTGTTGTTTATTTGTCCATCAACCCAAACATTGTTTTTAACAAAAATTATGCCATTGGCTGGTATGTCGTATGTTCTGACCGTGCTTTCTTGAGTATAAATACTATTGCTGGCATTGCCACTGCAGGTTGGGTAAACAGAAGTGACACCTCGAATGTCAAATTTATTATCAGTCCTTAAAGTTATATAAAAACCTTCGTCGCAAGTTGAACCGGAGGTGCCGCAATCCCAGTATTCAGGAACGGAATAAGGATCAGCTGTGCCACTAGCGCTTGGATCAAAAACAATCCCGGCCGATGTAGCCATCTGATAGACTTCGTTAGCATAGTTGTTGAGCAGACTAAAGCTTATACTAGCCACTCCTGTTGATCTGCCAGCTAGAAAAACGTCATTTCTGGTAGGAATTTCATTAGGCGGAGCTTCAGCTGATCTAAAATTATTATTTACACCCGAAGTAGGCGGTGGGTTAACGTGGGTATGGACTCCAAATTCATTACTACCAGTATGATCGGGGTCGTCATACTCCAATAAAGACGAAGAGATTACATTATGAGACAAGCCGTCAAAACGTATCCCCTTATTAGAATGTATCGGTCCCCAAACTTCAGTGCCTTCGCCAAAGCGCATATTATCATCAGCTAAGGTTGAATAAGATGACCACGAGGGAATGCCACAACGAACTTCAATTGATCTTTTTATGGAGGGAAAGCTAGCCAACCAACCGACCGATCTAATTTTGACGATAGTAGAGCCGTTAATGGCTGGAGGAGTAATATAGAGTTCGTAATAGCCGATTATTGAACCATCAGCCGAATCTTTAAAAGTATAGGGGCCATATGGTCCATAGCTAGGTCCTGGCTGGCAAGCTTCTTTATTGCAATATTCTTTGTGTTCATGATAAAGAACCCAGCGGTAATAATTAACTCCAGCTTCAGCCACGTGCAGAGCTTGAACTTTAGCAACTTTGGCAATGTTTAATTTGTAACGTAAGGTAGCTAGACTAACAGCTCCAGTAGCTATAATCATAAACAGGCCAGTAGCAACCAGAACAGTAATCAACATTGTCCCCGATTTATTTTTTTTAATTTTTTTGATTAAATTTAACATTATAATAATTATAGATTGTCTTTTAAATTTCTTAAGTTGATATTAGCTTCTACATAATAATCGTTAGGCGCGCGTTCCGGTGTAACATTAATTTTGATTTTTAGTTCTATTAATCTAATATTATTAATGATATCAGTTTCTGAGCTGTTTCTATCTAGATAATAAAATAGCGGTTCTGTTTGGTTGTTTATATAGTCAGCTATTTGCGTTACCGTTGGAGCGCCGCTATAGTCAGTAGAAGGACCGCTTAAAGTTACAGCTTTCATTAGTTTAGTGCCGTCAATATAATATCTTATTCTTTCCATAGAATTATCGTCATCAATGTCTGCGTAAAAAGCCAGTTCTTGATCTAGAGCTATAATAATAGGGTATGAACCATTATCAGAATTATTGGCGCCGCGTATTTCTTCGCCCATAATTTCAGCGGCTTTTCTGGCATTATCTACTGCTTCCTCCTGCTCATTGCTGAATGTAGTGGCTTTAAAACCGCTAATAATGAATTGGGAGCCCATAGTCGCTATCATGCTGAAAATCGCTATATAAACTAGTAGTTCGATTAACGTTACTCCTTTTTGGCTGAAATTATTTAACATAAAGCAAGATGGTTTTAATTTCTCCCGGCAAAATAGATAGTGGTTGTGATGGATCTGAGTAAAAGATTGACAAGGGGGTGGATGTAGACGTAGAAATAGTATATCCAGGAGTATCCCATTCAACATTTAAAGTCAGATCACCAACGCCATTGGTGGTGTAAAGCTCATTATGTTCTAAAATAACCGGATTGTCTCCAATTAGGCTCGTCCCCTTAATATTTAGCGGTACGTTAGGGTATCCGACCAGACTGCCTGGATTACTAAATTTTGTGGCATAAATATTTGAGTTAGAATCACGATAGTCGGGCCAAACTGCGAAAGGCTCTCCCAGACCGGTAGAATTAATCGTTAGAGCGGGTTTATTTTGGGCTGACAAGTCAAGGTTGATATTTATACGTTGATCATTAAGCCATTGCGCCGCTCCATCCTTGTTGTATTTTTGTACATAAATATCTTCGTTATTTTCTCTTTTATCAGTCCAGGCCACATAAACAAGATCGTTTTTAAAAGCTATGCAGGGATCGTATTGGTCTTTATCTGTACTAGAAATGTTGGCAAGAATGGGCGCCCAAACTTCATTGCCGTCGTTGTCAAATTTAGCGATCATTACATTTTTATTACTGTCGCTATCTTCGACATAGGTTAAATAGACGTTATTGTTTTCACCTAAGGTTAATTGCCCATTAAAAACGCTGTTAGAGGAAATAATTATTTTTTTGCTGCTGGGCCATAAAAATCCTCCAGTTGCTAAATCAATTTTTTGCAAGTATATTTCAGCCGCTGGAGATTTAACTACTGTCCAAGAAATAAAAATTTCATCGCTTTGATTAATGATTATGGACGGCGACACTTCATAGTCGGGCGTGCTGGCAATGGCGATATTGCCGCTAGGCCAAGCTTTATTCCCGTTTATATCAAAGCTTTGTATATAAATATCGCTGTTGCCATTTTGATAGTCCTCCCAGGCCACTACCGAAGTTGCCGTGCCAAAATTTTCAGTTATAGCAATGGTTGGATTTATTTGAGCAGCACTAGACATATCGTCATTAACTTTTTTTGGCATCCAAAGAATATTGCCGTTGCTATCGTAAGATATGAGGTAAATATTGTCATCTCCGATTACTGATATCTCCGGATACACTGAATAGAAGAAGCTATTTACGGATCCGGCGTTAGAAAGTCGAAAGCAGTAATCAGAATTATTAGCATTGTTGGTAGCCTGTAAGGCGTATTCCAGTTCAGTAAAATCAGTTGATTGTAAAATTATAGCGGACGTCTCATTGCCAGAATCTTTAATCTCGCCTTCTTTAAAATTAACGTTTTCATCGGTTAGACCGGAGATATTCGTAGTATTGTCGCTATCGGTTAAATAAACACTGTCAATTATTTTCCAATGCCCAGAATCGTTAGTCGGTACAGCTGACCAATCACCTGTTAAAATCGCTGAACAAGTAGTTTGCTTTTCGGCATATTCCAGTCGGTAATTAACTGGATCACTGGCGACGCTGCCACCATTGCTTATTTCTAACCTCAGTCTAATTAAGTTGTCTTTAGTAATCGAGGATACAATATCCTGACCAGTTTTCCAACTAGCGTCATTTTCGTCACCATCGTTATTGCGCCAGCGATAATGAATTTGTTGCATTTCCGCCGGTTTTAAAAGAACTGTGGCGCCAGGTAGTGAAGTGGGGGAGTTAGGCATGACAGTTCCGCTAGTCAGAGCTATATCAGTGCTGGGATTGTTTATATAGATATCAATAGTGTCGTTTTTTACTGCTGAGGAATTTATATCCAAAACAACATAAAGGCAAAGGGATTTAACAGTAGAAATTTCTAAACCAGGCAAATTGGTGAAAACAGCCTCGCTGCTACTGTCAAAAGAATCGGCAGATCCAAATTGCAAATCAGAGCCGGCGTCATATTGTTCGCTTGAACAGTCATAAGGCGCAGTGGTGTCAAAGTCATAAAAAAGCTTGACATTGCTTAAGCTTAAGCCGGCATTAATTGTTCCGCCTTCTTTTATTTTTATAGAGTTGATAGTATGGTTGCCGGTAGTGTCAGTTATAACGAAGTTGCCGCCTAAATATTCATTATTGCTCGGTATCATTAAATTGGATACTTGGCTACCAGCTGCAGTAACCATAACGTCATCTGGTATAGTCGCCGGATTTAGAACCAGACACCAACTTATAGATTTTCTGTTAACACTGTGCCTGGCGTCAAATACTTGGCTACCAGTTGGCGAGTCAGAAATGTTAACTGTTTTATCTGCGGAAGCCGCAGTTATTTCGTTGGCGTAGTTGTTGCGGACATTCAGCATTCCGCTCGGGAAAATCGGCGAATAATTACCCAAAGTTTCAGTGTCAGTCCCCCAACCGCAAACTAGCATTGAATTATCGTTGCTGACCGAGTGGCTAGGGGCCGAATGATAGCGGTTATCAGTATCCGTTGTAGCCGTATTTAAAGAACCATCAAAAGGATCTGACGAATTAACACCGCGATAAGCCCTAATATGTCCGGCCTTTTGTTCATTTCTCCCTGACGGTAGGCTAAAGGTGTATAGAGACGGATTGCCAGCAGCTACAATTTTCCAAAAAATAGCTCCTCGCGAATCGCAGTCGCTTTCAAACCATAAACAAATCGGCTGTAAATTGCTATTTAAAGTATTCCAACCGTAGCCCGCAGGTGCATTAATCGGTCCGTCTGAATAATCATCATGTTCGATAAAAGCCAATAATAAATCGCCTACTTGTACGCCGCCAGGAACATCGAGCGCTATTGAATTGGTATTTCCAGTTACTGCCCCCGTACCGATGCCAACAAAAACAATATTGCCGACTCCTGCGTTGGCTTGTTTTATTTCTGGCGATATTAGACCGTTGATTTGTCTTGAAAATTTTTGATAGCCATTTCTTAAAGCGCGTTGATTTTTTGCCAATGTTATTTTTATATTTGTAGCTATTTTATTAGCCATTTTTGTGAGCTGTGAGTTGGCAGTTTTTATTTTATCAGCAATAATATTTAGAAAAATGTCGTTTGAATTTTTAAAGTTGATTTTTATTTTGTAATCAGCCAGCGGAAGTTTGTTTTTATTACTAGCCAGCTTCATTTGGTCTTGGCCGAGGGTAATTTTTAAGGCTGCGGAGTTATCCTGCCAAACAACAAACGATCGGCCGCTTCCGGTTACAGCGATATCAGGATTTTTTTGAAATTTTGAATTATATATTTTAATATCGTTTATCCACTGCTTAACCTCTGTCGAATTGTATTTTTGAATAAAAACCGAAGAAGAGGTGGAGTTGGAGCTTTGCCAGGTAAAATATAAATTGTCGTTGCTATCAACTGCGATTTTTGGATGAGTTTTTTCCGTATCGGCTACCGTTGAATTAACTTGCCAATTTTGCGACAAATTATTAGACAAAGTTTTAATATTTAATGTCGCCAGCCTGTCGATAGAGAAGCTTTCTTCTTGTTTGTTGCCAGCTGACACAAAAAGATTTCTTTTAGTAGGATTAGGATTCTCGGTTGTTACTGGATAAGTTTGATCTTGGCCATATCCATTTTTGCCGACAATCACTTGATAGCCGCTAGAAGTTGCAGGCGATAAGGCTGGTACGGGTAGATAGAGTATACCATCATTGTTAGTGAGGTTGGTCTGGTGGATCCCTAGATCAGTACTAATAACCGTTGTGCTCGCGCCGGTGATGGGCGCGCCATTTGCGTCTACTACAGATATTTTTAGAAGCCCATAACCGGCAGTAGTTTCTTCCGTGCGGGGAATTATTTTAGAAAAAATAGTGACGTTTTTTTGGCCGTAGTTGCTTTGCCAGCTGACTTGTATGGTGGCAATTTTATAATCAATGATTGTGTCTGGTCGCGTAGTCGATCCTAGCTCGCCATCAAAAGGATCGTCATAAAATACTACGTAATTATGGATAGTGTAATAACCGGCATTAGGTCGATGAACATATTCAACTTGTGGTATGCTACCCATGGGGGTTCCGCTAGCTACGCCAACTTCGTCGTAGGGCATATTACGAATTTTTTCCATTCTTTGGTTGGCGATTTCTATGGCATTAACATAATACTGATTTTCTTTGGTTATTTTAAGAGAGAGTATTATCAAGCTAAAAACGCCTAGAGTTAAGATCGATATTATTAGGACCGACACCAAAACTTCAACTATGCTAAAGCCTTTATTTTTGGAAGAGATGGCAAAATTTTTTAACATGGGGTGTGCGTTTTTATATAGATGAAGTAATAGAGTACATGGGCATAATAATAGCCACTGCCATGGCGCCGACACCAATGCCTAGTGCTAGAACTAGGATAGGCTCAATAACAGAAGGTAAGTTCTCCATGATATTATCAACTTCTTCTTCATAAAATTGAGCTAGTTCTTCTAAAATATTATCCAGCTCGCCGGTTTCTTCGCCAACTGCAACCATTTGGGCGACTACGGGGGTAAATAGTTTAGGATAAGAATTGATTACGTCGCTTAGTTTGCCGCCTTTTTTTATTTTTTGAGCCATATCCTCCAAAGCTGCGCGATAGTGCAAATTGCCCAAGACGCTAGCAGTTATTTGAAAGCTCTTAATAATCATAATGTCTGTTTTTAAAAGAGAACTAATATTGCGGGCAAAGCGGGCAATATTTATTTTTTTGATTATGGGTCCGAATACGGGCATTTTAAGAAGCAATGCTTGAAAATAGTATTTTCCTTTTGGCGTTCGGATAGTATAAATAAAAACAACGATAGCTGTTGTAGCTATAACCAAAGATATAATGCCATTGTTAGCGATAGCATTACTGACGTTTATTAAAACTTTGGTAGGTAGCGGTAATTCAGCATTCATTTCGGTAAACATTGAAGTCATCTGGGGAACAACTTTGACCATCATAAAAGTACCTATTCCGCCCATAGCCAAAACTATAACAGCCGGGTAGGTGAGAGCCCCCTTCACTTTGGAAATAAGGGCATGCTCTTTTTTCATTTGAATAAATAATTGTTCGAGCACTTCTTCTAATTTTCCTGATAATTCGCCCGTCTCTACCATATTAATAAACATTTCGCCAAAAATTTTTTTATGAGGTTGAAGGCTTTCGGCGAACGAGACTCCTTTTTCCACCTTGTCGCTAACGTCTTTCAATATAGAAATAAAATATTTATTAGTTGTTTGTTTGGCTAAAGTTTTTAGCGCCGCAGACAGTGATATACCAGCCTTCAGCATCACTCCCAGCTGTTGAACAAAAAATAATTTTTCTTTTAGCGGAATGCGTGACAATTTCAGCAAGAATCCGTTGATTTTATTCATTAGAGATTCTGTGGTTTTATTTTCATCCTCTTTTTGTTCATCTTTTTTAATTTGCTCCGCTGAAAAATTGACGGCCATAATTTAGGTTCTTAGTTTTTTAGATTTATATTTTTTTTACTCCAAGATTAAACTTATGAACTATTCTTTAGTTACTCTTAGTATCTCCTCTAAAGTTGTGACGCCGTTTTTGGCCTTAATAAATCCGTCTTCAATCATACTGAGAGCACCTTTGTTTTTAGCAGCCTGTCTTATTGCGTCAGCATCGGCATTTTTTAAAATTAATGCAGACATCTCTTCGTCATTTTCTAGTATTTCATAAATGCCAATTCTGCCCTTATAGCCAGAGTTATTGCACTGTTTACAACCTTTGCCGCGATAGAATAATAAAGAGCCCAGACCCTTCTTAGCGTTCATAATCGTTCTCTCTCTTTCCATGGCTAGCAAAATATCTTCCATGTTCAAGGATTTTTCTAATTCAGTTACAGTTTGGGCATCAAGATTGTAACTTTGAATGCAATTCGGACAAATTTTTCTGACTAATCGCTGTGCTACTATCATATTAACAGTGGTTGAAATTAAAAAGGTGGGCACTCCCATTTCCGACAAACGAGGCATAGTGGTAGCTGCGTCATTAGTATGAATAGTCGAGAGGACAAGATGACCGGTCATAGCGGCGTGGACGGCTATTTCGGCTGTTTCTTGGTCGCGAATTTCACCGACCATGATAATATTCGGATCTTGGCGCAGAAAAGCGCGCAAGCCAGAAGCAAAGGTGTAGCCGATTTTAGGGTTAACTTGCGATTGGTTAACGTGCGGCATACGATATTCAATCGGATCTTCAATAGTAGAAATATTAACCTCAGGAGTATTTAAAATGTTTAATATTGTATAAAGAGTCGTTGTTTTTCCTGATCCGGTTGGGCCTGTAGCCAGGATTATGCCATGCGGTTTGGCGATATTTCTTTTTAAAATTTTTAATGACTCCGGCTGCAAGCCAAGCTGTTCCAGGGACAGAACTTGCGCTTTTTCATTCAATAAACGCAGGACAATTTTTTCTCCGCAAAACGTCGGAATGATTGATACGCGAAAGGCTACATTAAATTCATCGGTGGCGATTTTAAATCGTCCATCTTGCGGTAGCCTGTGTTCGTCAACTTTTAAGTTGGAAAGAATTTTAATTCTAGCTATAATTCCGGAATGAACATTCTTTGGCAGTACCATGACATTGCGCAAAATGCCGTCAATGCGATAGCGCACCAACACATCTTTTTCTTCTGGTTCAATGTGAATATCGCTAGCGCCTTCAATAATTGAATATTCGAGCAAGGTATCAACAATTCTAACCACCGGCAAATCAGTAGCTAATTTTTTTAAATCTTTTTTATCCCCAAAGGCATCGGCATCCCGACCCTTTTCATTAGCTAGATAGCCGATTTTCGCTTTTAAACTTTTGTGGTATTGTTTTAGCGTCTCTCTTAGACTTTCGGGGGTGGTGAGATATAGCTTTACTTTTAAACCAGTTTTTTTCTTTATAAATTCAAAAATTTCCAAGTCCTTTGGATCCAAACACGCAACTTTAATTTCTTTATCGCTGGCATCAAACGGAACTATGTTGTGCGTTGAGGCAATGGGCTCGGAAATAGATAGGAGAATGTCTTTCCTGATAGTTTGATTTTTAAGATCAATAAAAGGCAGCTTATAGTAAGCGGCCGCATTCTCATAAAGAACCACGCTGGAAATGATTTTTTTTTCAAGAAGATAATTTTCTAGATTTTTGCCTAAACCTTCTGCTTCCTGGCTGTATTTATCAAATTCTTCGCTCGAAATAAGCTCGGCTTTAGCTAATATTTTTTTTAATTGGGGATTAGAGAACATAATTTTAAAGTTATACACAATAAAGAAAACAAAATATAACAGTTGTTTATATAATTATAACACAAAACACAATAATATGAGAAGTGCTTCTTTTGAAAGATGTTCTTTTTTCATTATAAATATGCTAATCTATAGACATGACTAAATAAACTAGTTGTGTTTTAATATAGCAATCTTTATGAATAAGCTATTAAACTTTTATTATTTGGCAAAACAGTCGATCGGTCAACAATTATCTATTGCTTTGTCGGATTTATTCATCAAAGTGTATTTAGCGATAGCGGTTTTGCTTAATATTCTGATATGGATTGGCGCGAAATATATTGCTGTTGCCATTGGGACCAATCAAATAGCCTTGCATTACAGCGTTGGTTTTGGCATTGATTATTACGGAGATACAGTAAAAATATTTATCATACCCTTGCTTGGATTATTAGTTGTTTTATTGAATTTTGTTTTATACGTTTTAGTAAGCGGTTATAGAGATAGAAATTTTATCGCCCATATTCTTTTCACCAGTTCAATAGTTTCTAATATAATTTTGCTGATTGCGATTATTTCAGTTTATATTATTAATTTTTAAAGTAATTATGGATACTTTTTACATTATAAAAATTTTGTTTTTTACGACTCTGGCTTTTGCTTTTACCTGGGCTTGGACTCCACTCTTGACTCATTTTCTATATAAATACAAGCTAGGTAAAAAAATAAGAAATAATGGCGCTACGCCGATTTTTAGCAATTTGCATGCGGCTAAAGCCGGTACGCCAACGATGGGAGGAGTTTTGGTCTGGGCAACTACTTTATTTTTTTGTATTTTATTTTTTTATTTAGCAAATTTTTTTCCAGAATCAATTTTTGCTAAGTTGAATTTTCTTTCCCGCCAAGAGACATTGTTACCACTAGGAGCTTTGGTGATAACTGCTTTGATAGGTTTATTTGACGATTGGTTGGATGTTAGGGGAAAAGGCGTTTTTGGCGGTGGGGGTCTAAAAATGAAGCATCGTTTGTTTGTTTATGCTTTGATTGCTTTGGCGGGAGCTTGGTGGTTTTATTTTAAGCTAGACTGGACCGTTCTTCACATCCCTTTCTGGGGAAACTATGAAATCGGTTGGTGGTATATTCCTTTTTTTCTTTTTGTGATTATTGCCACTGCTTTTTCAGTCAACGAAACGGATGGTTTAGATGGATTGGCCGGGGGAACTTTAATGATGGCTTATGCTTCTTACGGGGTTATAGCTTTTGCGTTAGGAAGATATGATTTAGCGACTTTTTGCGGCGTAATTATGGGCGCGTTATTGGCCTTTCTTTGGTTTAATATCAATCCAGCCAGATTTTTTATGGGCGACACGGGTGCTATGTCTTTAGGCGTCACTTTGGGTGTAATAGCAATGCTAACCAACTACGCCTTACTTCTGCCTATTATTGGAGTTATTTTTGTTGTTGAAGCATTGTCTTTTTTAATTCAAGTAATTTCTAAAAAAATATTTAATAAAAAAGTTTTTTTATCCTCCCCAATTCATCATCACTTCCAGGCCATCGGTTGGTCTGAGCCAAAAATTGTCATGCGTTTTTGGGTGATTAGCGGAGTTGCAACTGTTGTGGGATTAGCCGTATTTCTGCTTGATGTCATGACTAAATAATTCACAAGATGAATTTTTTTAAAAAAGCAAAAAACTTGATAAGCGGCGCTAAAAGCTATCATGAAGGCGACAATAAACTAGTCGTGGTTATTTTTATTATTTTGATTTTTGGGTTGGTTAGCTTGTCGAGCAGTTCGGCTGTTATAGCTTATGCTAAATTCGGAGACGCTTATTATTATTTTAAGCATCAGCTATTCGGTTTGATAATCGGTCTGTTGGCTTTTTGGTTTTTTGCTAAGGTTGATTATCGACATTGGAAAAAATATGCTTTTGGATTTTTAATTTTTTCCATTGTTTTGCTGCTATTGGTTTTTATACCTGGCTTAAAAGCTTCTTGGGGTACTTCTCGTAGCTGGATTGATATTTTTGGCTATTCGGTGCAACCGTCTGAATTTGTTAAGTTGTCTTTCCTGCTTTATTTGGCAGCTTGGTTGGAGGCTCGCAAGACAAAATTGGGCGATTTTCATCAAGGCATAGGACCTTTTGTGCTTATATTAGGCATAATAGCTTTTTTAATGATATTGCAACCAGATGTCGGCACATTGTCTATTATTGCTGCTATTTCCCTGTTAGTTTATTTTGTGGCTGGTGGGAAAATTAGCCACATAGCCGGTATCGTAATTTTTGGATTGCTTTTTTTGTCGGTTTTGATTTTATTAAAACCATACCAGATGAACCGTTTTAAGTGTTTGATTGATCCTAATTTTAGCAAAAACGAAATTTGTTACCAGACCAACCAAGCTTTAATCGCTGTTGGTTCGGGCGGTTTTTTGGGCAGAGGACTGGGGGAGAGCCGGCAAAAGTATATGTATTTACCCGAAGCAAGCGGTGACTCTATCTTTGCCATAATTGCTGAAGAAACAGGATTTATTATTTGTTTTTTGTTAATTCTTTGTTATTTATTTTTGTTTTATCGCAGTTACTTGATTTCCAAAAATGCTCCTGATGATTTTGGCAAAAATTTAGCCGTTGGTGTCGGCGCTTGGATTACTCTTCAAGCTATGATTAATATTGGCGGCATGGTTAATATTTTACCCATGACAGGAGTGCCGTTGCCGCTAGTTAGCTATGGAGGGTCGGCGATTTTAGCCGCCTTGTCAGCTTGCGGAGTTTTAGTTAATATAAGCAAGCAAACTAGAATACATAAATAAAAAAACAGCTTAGTTTTGTTCTAAGCTGCTTAGTGCTCGGAAGAACCGATTATCGCCGAATTCTCCCCATAATTTAGATAGCAATGAACAAAAGCTACGGCCGGAGATATTTTACCATCTCCAAAAATCTCATCATATTTTATGACAAACTCTTCATCTGCAAATTTGATTACCACCGGCCTAACAGCTAACCAATTTTCCAATTGTCTAATTCTTGGTTTTTTAACCACTTCATCCCTCCTTTTTATTTTTTATGACTTTAACAAATAGACAAAAAAAATACAAGATTTTATTTTCCGGTGGCGGCACTGGCGGTTCCGTGGCGCCTCTGTTAGCTATTTTTGAAGAACTTAAAAACGATCCAAGTTTTGAGTTTGTTTGGATCGGCACGAAAGATGGGTTGGAAAAAGAGATGATCGGAAATAAAAATATTAAATATTATGCAATTTGCGCCGGTAAATTAAGACGATATTGGTCTTATCAAAATGTTATTGATATATTTAATATTTTCCTAGCTTTTTGGCAGTCATTATTTATTATTCTAAAAGAGAATTCTTGCATAATAATAAGTGCCGGTAGTTTTGTCAGCGTGCCGCTTGCTTGGGCTGGCTGGTTTTGCCGTATTCCGATTTTGATACATCAGCAGGACGTTCTACCGGGCTTAGCTAATAAGTTAATGGCGCTGATAGCTAAAAAAATTACGACCACATTTGAGAAGTCATTGCATGATTACGGTAAAAAAGCAGAGTGGATCGGCAATCCGATTAGGCGCGAGCTGATAGAGAATAAAGTTGGTAAAGCCGAAGCTTATCAAAAATTGGGTTTAAAAAGTGATTGGCCAACGTTGCTAGTTTTAGGTGGCGGCACAGGAGCGATGGCTATAAATAAATTAATAGAAAATAATTTAAAAGAGTTATTAAAATTTTGCCAAATTATCCATATTACGGGTAAAGGCAAATTAATTATTAATACAGACAATAGCAATTATCACAGTTTTGAATTTCTTGATACTTTTGGATTGATAAAAGTTTTTGCCGCGGCCGATATCGTAATATCACGTTGTGGCATGAACGTTTTGACTGAATTGTCATACTTAGGAAAGCCAACAATTCTTATTCCGATTCCAAACTCGCACCAAGAAGCTAATGCTAAAATTTTTGCTGATAATAATGCAGCTATAGTTTTAGATCAAAATAAATTGTCAGATAGATATCTCGTCGATAATGTAAAAGAGTTGATAAATAATAAAAGAAAACAAACGGAACTAGGTGATAATATTCAAAAAGTAATAAAAAAAGAAGCTAATCAAGAATTAGTAAAAATAGTAAAGGAAATTTTGCAGGAAGTAAAAATTTTTAGCAACCAAATATGAATTTATCCAAAATAAAAAGAATATACATGATCGGCATAAAAGGTGTGGGCATGACTATGTTAGCGCAGTTTTTGGTTGCCAAAGACATTGAAGTTAGTGGGTCTGATACAAAGGAAAAATTTATGACCGATAAAGTGCTAAAAAATTCCGGCATTAAAGTTATAGAAAATTTTTCTGCAAATAATATTCCCGCTGATACTAATTTGATAATTTATTCCAGCGCCTACAATAAGGATAATAATACCGAAATGCAGGCAATTGAAAATTTAAAAATTGAAAAGTTGTCTTACGCCGAAGCTTTAGGCCAAATTTTTAATAACCACTATGGCATTGCCGTTGTCGGCTCGCACGGCAAAACTACAACTACTGCTTGGCTAGGGTATGTTTTAGAAAAAGCTAATTTGGCACCAAACGTTTTAGTCGGAGCAATGGTTCCGCAGTTTGGCGGCAATGCTTTAGTTGGTAGATCTGATTACTTTGTTATTGAAGCTGACGAGTATCAAAATAAATTAAAATATTATAATCCACGAGTCGTCTTGCTTAATAATATTGATTATGACCATCCGGATTTTTTTCCAACCGTTGCTGATTACAATCAAGTTTTTATAGAATTTATAGAGAAGATTCCGTCCAAAGGATTTTTAGTAGCTAATTTTGACGATCCGACAATCAGAAAAATTGCTAATGTTAATTCACGAGCTAAAGTTATTAGTTATGCTATTAACGAAGTCTCTGACTACGTTGCTTACGATATAAAATCATTTAACGGTAAAGAATTTTTTAAAGTTAAAATCGTTGTTGATGAAACCGAAGATGATGAAGAGGCAGTAGCGAACAAAGAACTAGGAGATTTTTCCATACAATTAATTGGCAAGCACAATATTTATAATGCCTTGGCGGTTATAGCAACTTGTATAGAGCTTAATATCGATTTGGTAAAAATTAGAAAATATTTAGAAGAATTTTCTGGAACAGCAAGACGTATGGAAATAATGGGCGAGCATAATGGCGCTATAATAATTGATGACTACGCTCATCATCCTACCGAAATCAAAGCGACGTTGTCTGGAATTGAAAAATTATATCCACAGAAAAATAAAATTGTTGTCTTTCATCCGCATACTTTTACGCGCACCAAGGCTTTGCTTAATGATTTTGCCAAAAGTTTTTTAGACGCCGACGAATTAATCATTCTTGATATTTATGGTTCGGCTCGTGAAATTCAGGGCGGAGTTTCAAGTGAAGAATTAGTTAGAAAGATCAAAGAAGTCAACAACAAGATAAAAGTTCAATATATTCCAACCCAGAAAGAAGCTGAAAATTATTTGCGCAAGCAAGCCAGTATTGGCGACGTAATAATTTTAATGGGAGCAGGGGATGTTTTTCGAATCGGAGAAAAATTAATTAAGTAGTGTAACATTTTTACTAATATTACGTATAAATTAATAGGGAAACCGTTTGGTTTTTCTTTTAATTTTGTATGGGAAAACAAGAAAATAAGCTAAAATTAAATATTTTTTTTACAAGGCTTTGGTCTTTATTAAAACCTTCTCATAAAGATATTAAATTTCTTAGTGTTTTTATTATTGTGATTGAACTGCTTAGATTGGTTGGTCCATATTTTTTGAAATTAATAATTGATTTAATTGCCAACTTTCAAAAGGAAAACATTTTTGAATTAATCTTGTTGATTGCGGGAATGTTTGCCGCTAATCAAATAGTTAGTTTGGTAGATTATTTTACAGACAGGAAAATTATAAAAATTTTAGTAGACGCTGAAAGCTACTTAGCGATGAACGCATTTACTAAATTATTATATTTACCCCTTAATTACCATGAAAAGGAAAATACCGGCAATAAAGTTACAAGAATTGACAGGGGTATAGATAAAATTGATAATTTTTTAGTCAATTTATTTTGGGAAGTTGCACCAACGGTTTTTCAGTTGTTATTCACTATGACGGTATTATTTTTTGTTGATTGGCGTTTTGCCATTATTTATTTGTTTATCACACCGCTATTTGTATATTTAACATACCTAGTAAACAACAAGATCCAGTCCAATAGAACGCAAAGACACGCGGATTACGAATTGTCATCAGGAAAAATCGCTCAAGCAATAATAAATATTAATACCGTTAAATCACTAGTTCAAGAAAAAAGAGAAGTTAAAGAATTAAAAAAAGTTAGGGACAGAATAATGCATAATGGCTTTGTTGAGTTTTTTACTATTTTTAATTTTAATTTAAGTAGAAGTTTGCTGATAGATATCGGCCGTGTAGCAGTGCTGTTTGTTGGAATTTATTTTGTTTGGACAGGTTCAATCACGGTCGGCTCCTTAGTTTTTATATTTACGATTTCGGAAAAAGCATTGCTATCATTATTTAGAATTTCTCGTATTTACGATCGTATAATGGAAGGCAGTGAAGCAGTCAATAGATTGTATTTATTAAGCAATGAAACTTCAGAAATTAATAGTCCTAAAGCAGGCGTTAAACCAAGGCATGTTCAGGGGCAGGTTGAGTTTAAAAATGTTGATTTTAGTTATGACCATAGTAAGAAAAAAGTGCTAAACAACATAAATTTGAAGATTCCGGCTGGTAGCATTACGGCTTTAGTTGGACCATCTGGCGGCGGCAAAACCACAGTAGCCCGCATGATTTACCGCCATTACGATCCTCAATCCGGTTACGTTAGTCTAGATAGCATTAATTTAAGAGATTATGATTTATATGGTTTTAGAAAGTTTATTGCCATTGTGCCGCAAGAAGTTGAGATTTTTAACGAATCAGTGTGGAACAATATTGCCTATGCCGTGCCAAATGCCAGCGAACAGCAAATTTTAGCGGCCGCTAAAATCGCCAATGCTCATGAATTTATTATTAAACTGCCACAGGGGTATGATACGGAGGTAGGTGAGAGGGGCGTTAAGTTGTCCGGCGGCCAGCGCCAAAGAGTGGGTATTGCCAGGGCAATACTTGCCAATCCGCGCATTTTGATTTTTGATGAAGCCACTAGCAATTTAGACAGTTATAGCGAAAAATTAATACAGGAAGCGATTGAAAAAATTAAAGAAAATAGAACTATTATTATTATTGCTCATCGTCTAAGCACCATTAAAAAAGCTAATAAAATTATTGTATTGGAAAACGGGAGGGTGGTTGAAGAAGGGAGTCATTACGAGCTAATGCAGAATAGAGGCGGATTATATATGAAATTAATTCAGTTGCAAAAAATGGGCGAAGTTGAATAAAATTTTTGATTTTATAGTTTTTAGTTTTTAAATAATTTTTAATGTTTAAAAATTTAAACATTATTGCTAAATTACAAAATTAAAAATTTGCATATTACGTCGTGTTTGCTATTATATTTACTAGCTATGAATATCAAATCAAGAATCAAAAAAAATGTGGCTTTAGCACCGTTTACGACCTTTAAAATTGGCGGTAAAGCTAAATTTTTCATTGAAGTAAAAACTAGAAACGATTTAATTAATGCTGTCGTTTGGGCAAAAAACAATGGAATTAATTTTTATATTTTAGCTGGTGGAAGCAACGTTTTGATAAATGACAAAGTAATTAATGCTTTAGTTATTAAGGTGAATAGCAAGAATTTAGAGGTTAAGAGAAATATTGTGCAAAGTGGCGCCGGGGTGGTTTTAGGGGAAGTTGTCAATATGGCAATTCAACATAATTTATCAGGACTAGAATGGGCAAGGGGAATTCCCGGAACTATTGGTGGCGCTGTTCGTGGTAATGCGGCCGCCTTTGATGTAGCGATTGGCAGTTCAATTGAAAGTATAGTTGTTTATGATGTGGTTAAAAATAAATTTATTACTTTAAATAATAAAAATTGCAGGTTTGGTTATAAAAACAGTATTGTTAAAGAAAATCACAGCTTAATTATTTGGGAGGTAAAATTAAGATTAAAAAAATCAACTAAGAAAAATATTAAAAATAATTCTAACAAATATTTAGCTATTCGCAAGAACCATCCTAAACTGCCAAGCGCTGGCTGTGTTTTTAAGAATTTTTCAGCTAACTACGTAAAAGATAATAGCCCGGAAATTTATCAGGAAGCGAAAGACAATAAAATTCTGAGAAACAAATTAATTAGCGCGGGCTGGTTGATAAGTCGAACTGACTTGCCTGGAAAAGTAGTTGGTGGCGCACAGGTTAGCTTACAACATGCCAATTTTATCGTTAATTATAATCAAGCTAAGGCCGAAGACGTGATAATTCTGATCGGATTAATAAAACAAAAATTAAGAACTGAATTTAATTTACAACTTCAAGAAGAAATAGAATATATTGGATTTGAATAGACAAAACTGCAATTAAGCAATAAACAGGGCTAATATTAGTCCCTTTTTTAATACAATAAAATTATCTGTAATCTATTTATTTTAGCTTGACTAATATAAAAATTCGTGCTATATTAAAGAAACTTTAAAATATTATCACTAAAAGTATAAAAAATGTAAAATACTGACAAGTTGCCCATGTCTTGCTGGTAAGTTTAATTTATATGGAAAATGTTTCTATATTAGACCAAATAATTAATTATCAAAAGGCCGAGGAAGTAGCCAATCTCGATGCTGTTGAAATAATCGGCAATTTATTTAATGAGTTGTCGGATAGAGAGCGCGATGTTTTAATGAGACGTTATGGATTGAGCAATGAAGGCAAAGAAACTTTAGAAGGTATCGGCAAAGTTCACAATTTAACTCGCGAAAGAATTAGGCAAATTGAAACAGCCGGCGTTAAAAGGCTGCAGCAGTTGAAGAATCTAGATGATTATGTGAAAAATTTAAAAAGAATTATTTTGCAACTTTTAGAAGAGCATGGCGGTTTGATGGAAAAAAATTATTTATTAGATATTTTGGCCAGTTTTTCTTCTAATGGTTTTAAAGCAGATCCTCAAGTGGAGTCAAAGCATAAGAACTACCTTAATTTTTTAATTACCAAGTTGCTTCATAATGAATTTGAAGAAGTAATAAGTTCGAAACATTTTTTAAGCTCCTATAAGCTAAAGTATCAAGAGCTCTACCATTTAGAAGAGTTAACTGAGGAGTTGCTGCAAAAAATCAGCGAAGCTAAAAAGATATTAGCCACGGAAGAATTAATCGACATTATTTGTAGTCTAGAAAGTTATAAAAAACATGAAGATAAGTTGACTACTAAAAATACCTTAGATATTTCTAATGTTTTGAAGTTTGATCTCTACGATGAAAATTCGGAAATAATCAACAAAAACAAAACGCTTTATTCTATTTTGCGCGCCGCTAAAAAAATTGAACAAAATAAATTCGGCCATTGGGGCATTCATAATTGGCGCGAGATTAAGCCAAAAACTATCAATGACAAAATTTACTTAGTTTTAAAAAACAGTGGCGAACCGATGCATTTTGAGCAGATTGCCGAACAGATTAATAAAATTGGTTTTGACGGCAAGAAGGCTAATGCTGCCACAGTTCATAACGAATTGATTTTAGACGACAAGTACATTCTAGTCGGTCGCGGTCTTTATGGCTTAAAGGAGTGGGGTTATAAAAAAGGAACAGTAGTTGATGTCATTGAAGAAATATTGAAAGAAGCAGACCAGTCTTTATCAAGAGACGAAATAATTGCTAAAGTTTTAGAAAAGAGATATGTAAAAAAAGCGACTATTATTCTCGCTTTGATGAACAAGGATAGATTTTTAAAAGCCGACGGCAAATATAGTTTAATAAAAGCTTAATATTAAAAATAATTTGGATAACAAATCCCATCCCCCAAAAGGTGGGGTTTTTGCTTTTTTGCCACCTTTATTAAAAAGTGGTATAATTTAATTGTAAATGCACAAAATAATTGTGTCAATTTTTGATAAAAAGATAATTTTAATGAATAATGAATATAGTGATTGATTTGACGCCAATTTACGATTTTTTTGCCCTGCCTCCAGACCAGCAAGTGCTTATATTCTTATTGCGTATCGGCTGGATACCAGTGGCGATTATGTTTTTGTGGGGCTTCGTTCAAGCCTGGGTTTATTGGCGGTCTACTTTATACGCGGCAAGCTTAAAATATACCTTGCTGGCCGTCGATATTCCTAAGGGCAATGACCAGTCGTTACGGGCGGTAGAAAATCTATTCTCTTATTTAGGCGGCGCTCATGATCCAGCTGATTTAATCGAAAAATACTGGATTGGTAAATACCAGCTATGCTTTTCTTTCGAAATAGTCAGCTTAGAGGGCTACATCCAATATCTTTGTTATTTGCCCGTTCAGTATCGCGATCTTTTTGAAACTGCTGTTTATTCTCAGTATCCGGACGCCGAAATAACAGAAGTTGAAGATTATGCCCAAAACTTTCCCACCAAATATCCTGATGATGAATATGACATTTGGGGCGGAGAAATGATTTTGCAAAAGGACGAAGTTTATCCGATAGTAACTTATAGAAATTTTGAACATCAACTAGGAGTCCCGGAAAAGCAGTTTAAAGACCCGCTGGCAGTTTTGATGGATACTTTTGCCAGTATGAAAAAAGGGGAAAATTTGTGGTATCAAATTTTAGTATATCCGACCGATGTTAATAAACTAGAAGAAAAAGGCAAAAAAGAAATTAGTAAAATTTTAAGAGAAAAATCAGCTTCCGGCGGGGGTGGCACAGGAATTCTTGGTAAAGTTTTTGGTGAAATAAGCGACGTTTTTCTCGGAGTAATTCAAGAATTGACCGGCAACGTAGCTTTTAGCTCCAAGGCCGAAAGCGCAAAAGACGACTCATTAAGGATGATGAATCTTAAGCCCAGAGAAAAGAAGCAGGTTGAAGCTATACAAGAAAAAGTTAGCAAGCAGGTTTTTGAGACAAAGATCAGGTTTGTCTACGTATCTAAAAAGGAAGTGATGAACAAGCCAAAAGCCACCTGGGGGTTTATAGGTTTTATGAAGCAATTTTTAGATGTTGATTTAAACGGATTAAAACCGGACATGAAAGTTACTATTACTACGGCTCATTATTTGCTTGTTGACTGGCGTAAGAGCGAGAGAAAAACAAAGTTAATGTATGCTTATAAAGGACGAAGCGGCACTAGGGGCAGAAAAAGATTTATGTTGAATACTGAAGAATTGGCTACGCTTTGGCATGTACCGATTGAAGCTGTTGTTCGTACGCCGCTGATACAAAAGTCGCCTGGCCGCAAGTCCGAACCGCCAATGTCTTTGCCTTTAACTGAAGAAGTTATAGATGAAGACATTGGCGGTTCGGACTCTGAGCGGGGTGAAGATATTTTTAGTAACATAGCTGATGAGAACGGGACTAGCGAACAGCCGGCTGTTGCTGATATTCAAGACTCAGCTTCTCAAGCCATTGATTTTGATTTAAAAGACGAAAAAAAGAAAGGTGAACCACCGGCTAATTTGCCGTTTATTTAAAAAATATGGGAGATGATATAACAATTTTCGCCGAAACTACTTTCCGCAACAAATATCGTAGATTCGGAATAAAAAAAGATGATCGCCGCCGTCACATGTATTTGATCGGTAAAACTGGCATGGGTAAATCAACGATTTTAGAGAATATGATCATTGAGGATATTCGCGCCGGTAAAGGCGTGGCCGTGGTTGACCCACACGGTGAATTAGCCGAAAAGGTGATGCATTATATTCCGAACAGCAGGATTAACGATGTTATTTATTTTAATCCAGCTGACATTGAATATCCGATAGCTTTTAATATAGTAGAACATGTAGAGCCGCACTTAAGACATCTGGTCGCCTCAGGCCTTCTTGGCGTTTTTCAAAAACAATGGGCTGATTCCTGGGGGCCTCGTCTAGAATATATTTTGCGCAATGCTATTCTGGCAATTTTGGAGTATCCCGGCTCAACGCTTTTAGCCATTACAAGGATGCTATCAGATAAAAAATTTAGGAAAAAAGTGGTGGATAAAATTCAGGATCCAGTAGTCAAATCATTTTGGGTAAATGAATTTTCTTCTTACGCTGATAAGTTCGCATCTGAAGCGGTGTCGCCAATTCAAAATAAAGTCGGCCAATTTTTATCCAGCGCTTTGATTAGAAATATTGTCGGTCAAGTTAAGTCATCAATTGATATGCGTAAAGTTATGGATGAGGGCAAGATTCTGATAATGAATTTAAGCAAGGGCAGAATCGGTGAAGATAATTCAGCCTTGCTCGGCGCTATGATGATCACTAAAATCCAGCTAGCCGCTATGAGCCGTGTTGACGTTCCCGAAAAAGAGCGTAAAGACTTTTATTTATATGTTGATGAATTTCAAAATTTTGCCACTGACAGTTTTGCTAATATATTATCCGAGGCCCGCAAATATCGCCTTGATTTAATTTTGGCCCATCAATATATTGAGCAGTTAAATGAAAAGGTTAAATATGCTGTTTTCGGCAATGTCGGGACGATGGTGGTTTTTAGAATTGGAGCGGCTGACGCCGAAGAATTGCAACCCGAATTTTCACCGGTATTTACCGAGGAAGATATGGTTAATTTGCCTAAATTTGAATTTTACACAAAACTAATGATTGATGGCATCGCCTCCGAGCCGTTTTCCGCCCGCGGTTTGTCACCGCTTACTGAAGAAGAAAAATCCGGTAATTTAGATAAAGTTGTAAAGGTTAGCCGAGAAAGATATGCCAAAGAGAGGCGAGCGGTGGAAGAAAAAATTAGTCGCTGGCATAGCAATACCGACGAGGATGATTATAATAATGATAGTCACGATGACTTAGTTAAAGACAGAAAAAAGCAGAACAATAAATTAAATGACAAAAAAAATCAGCAGTCCAAAGCAAATAATGGCCATAGCGCCAAAGATTTGGAGACTAAAGAAAAAAAAAGTAAAAAAAGCGTAACAACTAAATGTTTTCGTTGTGGCAAAGAAACGACTGTGTCTTTTATTCCCGATGGTATTAGACCAGTGTACTGCGAAGATTGCTTGCAGCAGAACCGTAAAGATAAACAGTCGGAGATAGAAGATAGAAAAAGAAGAAAAGAGGAAGAACTACGTCAACTAGAAGAATTAAATAGTCTGCCAGGTAAAACAGTCACAGCTATTTTTCAAAAAGAAACAAGCGTAGAAAAAGCTCCAGCCGATGCTGAAGCTGAGATAAAAGAAAATGAAGAAATAAGATTTTAGCTTGACAAGCTGAATCAGATCAATAAAATGAATAGGGAATTTTAATTCCTTTTTTTATGACAGAAAATACATTTACAACGCAATATTTGAAAATCGGCAAAGCCTCTGAATTAGCCGGCAAAGACAGAAAGCTCTATCGTTTTTTAGAAATAATACCGGGTTTTTTGTCTTGGGGTACTTTATTGGGTCTTTTGATTTTATCTTATTTTTTCCCGGTTTTTGTGGCTTTTTTTATGATCGCCTTTGATATTTATTGGTTGTTGTTAGTCGTTTATTTGTCTATTCATTTGCTGTCTTCTTATCAACAAATGCAAAAAAATAAAAAGATTGATTGGCGCCTAGAGTGTGAAAAAAAATTCAAAGAAAATAATAAGGATTGGCGGGAAATTGTTCATTTGGTTATCTTGCCTTACGCTTTTGAAAGTTTAAATGTTATTAAGCCGACCATTGAAGCTATTTATAATTCCGGCTATCCCCTAGATAAAATAATTTTAGTTTTAGCCGCCGAAGAAAGGGCTGGCGTTAAAGCGATAGAAGATGCTAAAGCGATAGAATCAGAATTTGGCCATGCTTTTATGCATTTTTTAATTACCGTTCATCCTGATAATATACCAGGAGAAATAAAGGGCAAGGGGCCGAATCAGGCCTACGCCTGTCAAAAAGCCAAGGAAGAAGTTATAGATAAATTAAATTTTGATTACGATAAAATTATGGTTAGTGTCTTTGATATTGATACCATAATTTACAAGGATTACTTTTTTTGCTTAACACATAAATTTTTGACAGTTGACAATCCTTATCGTGCGAGTTATCAGCCGGTTCCAGTTTATCATAACAATATTTGGCAAGCCTCTTTTTTCGCGCGCGTTTCCGCTTCTTCCAATACTTTTTGGCAGATGATGCAGCAAATCAGACAGGAAAAGTTAGCGACTTACTCTTCGCATTCAATGACCTGGAGAGCGTTAGTTGATGTTGGCTTCTGGTCTAAAACCATGGTCAGCGAAGACTCTCGTATTTTTTGGCATTGCCTTTCTTATTATAAGGGCGATTACCGAGTTGAGCCTCTGCATTATCCAGTATCAATGGATGTTTGCATGGCTGATAGTTTTAAAGAAACAATAAAGAGTTTATACAAACAACAACGTCGCTGGGGTTGGGGAGTTGAAAATATACCTTATTTAGTTTTTAATACTATAAAAAATTGGCATTATTTGCCAAAAGGAAAGATGATTAGCCGTATTTTAGTGCAGATTTATGGCTTTCATTCTTGGGCTACTAATGCTTTAATTATTGCGGTTATTGGCTGGATGCCGTTAATTTTGGGCGGCGATCGTTTTCGCGATACCGTCTTGTCAACCAACTTGCCTTTTATTACGAGGACATTGATGATGATTGCTATGTTGGGCTTGCTCATATCCTCTGTTTTGGCTACTTTGCTTTTGCCGAAGCGCCAAAAAGGCACCTCTCTTGGAAAAAGATTAATGATGTTTTTGGAATGGGCCGTACTGCCTATTATTATCGTTATTTTTGGTTCTTTGCCCGGGTTAGAGGCACAAACCAGGTTGATGTTCGGTAAATATTTGGGTTTCTTTGTTACTCCCAAGCATCGTTAAAGTATTATAACAATAAAAATGCGATCAATTGGGTCGTTTTTTTATTATTTAATTTTATGTTATAATATATCTATTATGCTCACAGATATTTTTTGTAGTTTTTAATTATGTCGCTTCAGAAAAAAAATTTTTTTAAATCACTATTTACTAAACAAATATTGTTTACTATTGCCGGAATGACAATTATTACTTTGATCAGCATTCCTTTGGCTAAAAACGTTACCAAGCAATATAAAGTTAATAAAGAAATTGACATTTTAAAAAATGAAATCGCTAATTTAGGCGAAAAAAATTCACAATTCAAAAATTTAATTAGTTATATGCAATCCGACCAATTTGTGGAAGAGAAGGCTAGATTAAATTTAAATTATAGGCAGCCCGGCGAAAGCGTAGTAGTTATTAAGAATGAAGATAAAAAAGAAACGGCTGCTAGCGGGGATAAAAATGAAGTCAACATTGCCTTGGGGGCTATGACAGGCCTTAAGAACGAAAAATTAAGCAGTAATTTGCAAAGGTGGTTTAAATATTTTTTTAAATATTAGCCAAAATATTAAATATTATGGCAGACGAAAAATCAGAAATAAATCAAGTTGACGGTATAAAAAAATTGAGCAATGAAGAAAAAAAGAAATCTCGCGAGATTATTCTAGAAACAATTGGAGAAAAAAGCGAATTGGAAAATCGACCGGAAATAAAATCAGAAATTGAAAGCGTTAATACTAGTGCTGGTGTCGGTAAAAAAATCGATGGCATTTTGCATTTTGCCTCCCCCAAGGGGCTAGGAGAAAAACCTGAAGATGGAAAAAAAGAAGAAAGGGGAGTTGATTTTAATAAAAAAGAAGAGTGGCGCCGGGAAATAGGCAAAATTTTGCCGTTTACTGACGATATAAAGACTGACAAAGCAAAGCAAGAAACGCGCGCTTTAACCAAGTCTCGTTTAGATAGCAAAACCAGCAAGAAACCAGAAAAAGAAAAAGATTTATATTCAAAGAAAAAAAATAAACTTGTTTTTAAAAAAGAAGATGAGCGTAGAAATATTTTAGAATCAAAGCCAGCCGTTAAGAAAGAAACAAAAGACAAACAAAAGACTTCTTATTTTTCAGCGAGAACTGGCCAAATTAGACCCTTATCTAAAACGTATGGCAGTATTAAAAAATTCTCGGTGTTAAGTGAAAAAAATAAAGTTGCTTGGCATCGACTAGAGCAAAGAGCCAATACAATAGTCAGAAGAGCGTTAGTTTATTTTTTTATTTTTTTCGCTATAGCCGCGATAGGTTATTTTTTATTAGTTTTTATTGTAGTTAAGTTTAAACTAGATAATTCCGGTTTGCGTCTAGTGTCTAAGTACGTCTTAATCCCGGCTATTATAACCGTTGATGGACCGGTAGATTTCTATAGCTACCAGGATGCAAAAATAAACTTGGGATTGACCGATCAATCAGCTGAGCAAGAAATTATAAAAAACATTATCTTGTCAAATTTGTATAAAAAATTCAAATTAACCGACAAAAGTCTAGCCGGACTAGATAAGTTAAAAGAGCACATAGTCCGCGACGAAAAAATAAATCAAGCTCCCCTGGAAAGGATAAAAAAGATTGGAGAGATTCTAAAAAGCAATAATGATTTTGCCGCCGTATCATCCAAATACGGCGATGAATCCGGAAGGATAAATATAAGTAAAAACAGCGCCAATCAATATGGTTTTTATGACGAAGTTAAAAGCCTAGAGCCAAATGAAATGAGCGGTATCGTATATGCCCCAGAAGGTTATTACATATTTAAAAACACCAACAGCAGTCAGGATTTTTTAGACTTAAGTTATGTTTTTGTTAGGACAAAAAGCCTAGATAGCTATCTGGAGGAGTCAATGAATAGTTATAAGTATTTCAGTTTGATAAATTAATAATAAGAATTGGGCTTATAAAAAAAGCAAACTGTATTAATTAGTCCGTTAAAAGATGAGTTCAAGACAGGATTTAAAACCATAACCTACGGTTTACCCGCCTGCTAAAGCCAGAGCCCACTGTCGGGATTGAACCGACAACCTATGGTTTACGATACCATTGCTCTACCAATTGAGCTAAGTGGGCTTTTAAAAGTATTAGTTAAGTGTCTTCGTCTGTTTGTCGTTAGTTGGAGCAAGAAATGGGGATCTCTGTTCGCTTTTGCGCTTGAGCGGTAGACCGGGATCGAACCGGCGACCTTCTGCTTGGGAAGCAGACATTCTACCATTGAACTACTACCGCGCAAATGCGAAAGCAGACAGGGACAGCGGTTCACAGAAAAACAAAGCAAAATACCTCCAAAACGCATTCGTTTTTTTTATTTTTCACAATATGAATAATAACATTATTAAAAAATAATTCAAGCGTTGTAAACAATTAAGTAATATTATCTTCAAAAATAAATTATGGAAAAAGAAAGAAATAAAAATGACATAAAAAAAATTATTATTGCAATGTTGGCTTTAGCTATTAGCTCTTTGTCTATTAGATATGTTTTAGCTGAAGAACCGGCAGAAACAGCCAAGGATCCGAACTTGTATTACAGCATCAATTTGGATAAAAAAACTATTGCTAAAGGTTATACTGTCAGCGCTTTTGACGACTATATTAAGCTGTCATTAGTACCCGGCATATTAAATGAACAAACACGCGTACAGGTAGTTGAGTTAAATGAGCCGATGGATTTGCCTTGGGAGGCAGATAAGGTCAGTAAAATAATTCAATTTGAATTTTTGAATAAATACGCTTATGACAATCATAAGCCTTTTTATATTCAGTTGAATTATGATAATAACGATAACAATTTAAAGCAAGTTTTTTATTTTGATAAAGGTTGTAATTGCTGGCGACCCCTGCCGACAACTGATTATCCTGACAAAAGTTATGTCAGATCGTTGATACATTTACCCTATGCGAGAATAGCTGTTTTTTCTTTACCATCAGTAATTATTAAGGGGGATGCTAGTTGGTATAAATACAAAAATGGTGATTTTGCCGCCTCGCCCGATTTTCCCAAAGGTTCAAAAATAAAAGTGACTAATATAAGAAACAACAAGTCAGTAGTCGTAACTATTAATGATTATGGTCCTGACAGAGTAGCGCATCCTAACCGAGTCATAGATTTAGATAAGGTGGCTTTTGGTAAGATCGCTTCTTTGGGGGCCGGGATAGCGGAAGTTGTCATTAGTCCGGTTTCAATTGCCAGCGGTAATCTTTACAATAATGTAGGCGATTATAATAAAAAATTTTTTACTGAGCCGAATTTTAATATCAAATCGGCTGTAATTTTTAATGAAAAAACAGGGGAGGTGATTTGGGAAAAAAATAGCGCCTCCACCTCTCCACTTGCCAGTTTGACAAAATTAGTGGCTATAAAAACATTTTTGGACACTTTACCAACTTTATCAACAGTTGTCGCTTATAATAAGCAGGATGAAGAATATAATTATAAGTATTGCAAACCTTGGGAATCTTCCAGTCTAAAAATTGATGACGGCGAAACTTTAACCATTGAAAATCTAGTTTATGCGTCGTTAGTCGGTTCGACCAATAACACCATTGAAACTTTGGTGAGGGTTAGCGGTTTGAACCGCGATGACTTTGTCACCCTAATGAACAAGAATGTTGCTAGTTGGGGCGCGAGTTCTACAAACTTTGTTGAACCGACAGGTTTAGCGCCGGAAAACGTGAGTTCTCCGTTGGACTATGCTATAATAGCCAAAGAGGTGTTAAAAAATCCCATTATTCAAAAAACCAGCACGATGAATGATTATAAATTTACGACCGTTAACAAGAAAAAAGATTATCGTATTAAAAATACTAATAAATTAATTGAATTAAACAGGCATAAAATTATTGGCTCTAAGACCGGCTATTTAAACGAGGCTGGCTATTGCCTGATGACAAAGGTAGAAAAGGGAAGTGATGCGATAATTACAGTTATTTTCGGCGCTTCGTCTTATAGCCATAGTTTGCAAACTACTAGCGATTTAATAAATTACGGCTTAAAAAAATTAAATGATAAAATTTTATAATGTCAGTAAAATTTATCCGGTTGATGTTCGGGCTTTAAATAAAGTTAGCCTTCATATAAAACCAGGCGAGTTTGTTTCTATTGTCGGCCAATCAGGGACCGGCAAGACGACTATGGTAAAAGCTTTAATAGGCGAGGAACGGATTGATGAAGGCAAGGTGGTTGTTGGCGGCTGGGACATAACCGATATAAAAGAAAATGAAATTCCGATTTTGCGCCGTCAAATAGGAGTTATTTTTCAAGATTTCAAGCTATTGCCCAAAAAAACTTTATTTGAAAATGTAGCTTTTGCTATGCAGGTTTGCAACGGCAGTCCGTCTAAAATCAGAAAAATTGTGCCTCAGGTCATGAAAATTGTCGGTTTAGAGTCAAAAATTAATCGTTATCCCTTTGAAGTATCTGGCGGCGAGCAGCAAAGAGCCACGATCGCTCGCGCTTTAGTTCATCGCCCTAAAATTCTGTTGGCCGACGAACCTACTGGTAATCTAGACTCTCTTAATGCTCATGAAATTATTGAGCTGCTTTTACGCATAAACAGATTCGGCACGACCGTAGTTTTAGTAACGCATAATCGAGAAATTGTTAACGGTTTAAAAAAGCGTGTTATAACTTTAGATAACGGCACTATTATCAGCGATCAGGCCGTTGGCAAATATATTTTGTAAAATTATGTTAATTTCTTTATTGCGCGTTGTAAAATTTAGCATTCAAGACATCTATCGCAATATTTGGCTGTCTCTTGTCACCATTATGATTTTAATTTTGTCTTTGTTTACTATCAATATGTTGCTGGTAGTAAAGGTAGTCGGAGATACAGCCGTAGAAGCTATAAAAGAAAAAATAGACATCAATTTGTTCTTAAAAACCACGGCTGAAGAAAATGAAATTTTAGCTTTAAAAGCTAAAATAAGTAATTTAAGTGAAGTTAAAGACGTCACTTATATATCCAAAACTGAAGCTTTGGAAAATTTTAAAAATAAGCACACGGATAACCCTGAAGTATTGGAAGCTTTGAAAATTTTGGGCGCGAATCCACTGTCACCGACTCTTGTTATTAAGCCAAGAAATTTAGAAAATTTTGACAGTTTGATTAACTCATTGAACGCTTTTGAAGACCAGATAATTGAATCGCGCAATTTTGCCAATTATAAAGTTATGTTGGGAAAAATAAATAGCATCACTGAAAAGGTTTATGATGCGGGCTTGGTTTTGAGCGCGATTTTTATAGCGATAACTCTTTTGGTTATTTATAATTCAGCTCGCGTGACTATGTATACTCATCGCCGCGAAATAACGATTATGCGGCTAGTCGGAGCTTCAAAAAAATTCATCCAGATGCCTTATTTGCTATCAAGTATTATTTATACTTTTATTGGCGTGCTAATTATAATGATAGTGTTTTATTTGTTTTTACGTCTTTTACAGCCTTATCTGGAAGCATTTTTTGTCGGTTATAATGTTAATTTGATAAATTATTTTTTTGACAATAGTCTTAAAATATTCGGCACCCAGTTTTTAGTCGCCGCTGTTATTAATGTTTTGGCTAGTTATTTAGCGGTACGCAAGTATTCAAAAGTTTAAGGTTTGACATTTTTGCGTCTGTT
>Ga0209717_1000402_pt1 | contig 53512 bp, 38 predicted proteins | sample AD_UKC048_MetaG_FD_184418 | JGI IMG/M metagenome (GOLD analysis project Ga0209717, IMG submission 184418) | Active sludge microbial communities of municipal wastewater-treating anaerobic digesters from USA - AD_UKC048_MetaG (SPAdes) (version 2) | ecosystem: Engineered > Bioreactor > Anaerobic >...
TTCGATTATCCCACTCTAAAACCGTCACTTTCGACAAATTGAACTCAGGCAAATAATGTAATTTATCAAACCCAAATTGTCCTTGATAAATAGCATTATGAATCGTAATTACCGTTGACACATTACTCAATTTCTCATATTTATTAGCAAATTGCATCATAAACGGAATCAATCCAGAATGGTGATCGTGGCAATGAATAACATCTGGCAAGTCGTCCCTAGAATTAATCCAATCTAAAGTGGCGATTTGAAAAGACAAAAATCGCTCAATGTCATCTTCATATCCATACACTTCCCTCCTGTCGAATAATTCTGGAATTTCAACCAAATACAATTCGAAACCCAAAAGGCTAGTACTTTCCTTTTTTATATTGAAGGGAAAATTAAAATTTCCCAATTTCACAAAACCAGAATGAACACAATCAAATTCGTTTACATTAATGAATTCTGTATCATAATGAGGAATAACAACTTTTACAAGATGCCCAGCTTTACTTTGATATTTTGGCAGCGAACCCACAACATCTCCCAATCCACCTACTTTTGCCACTGGATAACATTCAGCTGCTATATGAAGTATTTCCATTCTAATTTATTTACAAATTCAATATTAGATAAAATACTACCTAAAAAAATTAATTAATGCTTTAAAAGTTCCAATATTTAAACAAACTAATAAAATGGTTACTTTTATATTTATAAATTTAGTGAAATTATTTGTCAAATAACAAATCAAGTGAAAATTTATTAAAATGCCAAAAAAAACTCCGAATCATAAACAATCGTTGAAAATTCCTAAACTTATACTGCTATTTAGTAAAATTTTTGCTTCAATTTCTCCAAAACTATCAGTCCTATTTTCAGCAAAATTATTCACAACTCCCATAAAACATAGAACTCCTAAAAGGGAAATGGAAATGGAAAAGAAAAGTATTCAAAAATTAATTAAAATTCCTGTCATTAATAAAAAAGTAATGACTTATGAATACGGCAAAAGTGATAAGAAAATACTATTGTCCCACGGATGGTCAGGAAGAGGAACACATCTTTTTAAAATTGCCGATGAATTAGTAAAATCAGGCTATTCAATTGTAAGTTTTGATGCTCCAGCACACGGAAAATCGCCTGGTAAAACTACTATAATGTCGGAATTCATTGAAACAATATTAGAAGTAGAGAAACAATTTGGCCCATTCGAAGGCGCTGTTGGACATTCTTTAGGCGGAATGTCTTTACTCAATGCAACAAAAAAAGGATTGGCAATCAATCATTTGGCAATTATAGGAAGTGGTGATATTATTCAAGATATATTAGACGATTTTGTGGCAAAATTGGAGTTAAAACCAAGCACAAGTTTACAATTACGTTTGCATTTTGAAAAAAAGTACAACGTTAAAATGGACAATTATTCAGCCTACAAATCTGCCATTGAAATAGTGATTCCAGTTTTGGTCATTCACGATAAAAACGACCTCGAAGTTCCTGTGAAAGCAGCAGTCCATATTCACAAACACCTAAAAAATGGCGAATTATTTTTAACAGAAGGATTAGGTCATCGCAGAATTCTAGGAAATGCTGAAGTTATTGAAAAGGTTATTGGTTTTTTACAAAACAAAAATGAACTACAAAAATGATTTTTTAAATGTTGGTTTTACCCTATGTTTAGAAGCTTGTTCATAAGCATAAGCAATTCCTAACAATTTTGGCTCGCTATAACTTGTTCCGAAAAAAGATAGACCAACTGGTAAATCATAGACTTTTCCAGCAGGAACCGTAATATGAGGGTAACCACTGGCAGCAGCTGGCGCAGTCAAAGAATATCCCCAACGATCACCATAAATCATATCAATACTGCAAGCAGGTCCCATCGTAATTCCGCAAATTGCGTCGAGTTGATGTTCCTGAAAAACTGAATCTAAAATCTTTTTACTGCCGTTAAAACTTTTATTCAAAGCGTCGATATATGTTTTTTCGTTGAGCCCCAATTTTAAGTTGGAGGATTCCAATATTTCCTGTTTAAAATAAGGCATTGCTTTATCTTCATTGGCCAAATTAAAATCTATTACATCCTTCAATGAGGTAACTTTTGATTTAGCAGTTGATAAATACTGATTTAATCCATCTTTGAATTCAAATTGCAAAACTTCAAATTCGGCTTCACTCAATGCGTCAATTTTGTTGATATAATCAATTTCAACAATTGTTGCTCCATTTTGTTTTAATAGTAAAATTGCATTTTCTAAAAGTGAATTAATAAATTGATTTTGTCCTTGTGGCTTTTTTTCAATTCCAATTCTTTTCCCTTTCAGCGCATTCAAATCTAGAAATGTAGTATAATCCGAAAAACTTTTACCTTTACTTTCATTCGTAATTGAATCGGTTGCATCAATCCCCACAAGAACACCCAATAAAATTGCCGCATCTTTTACAGTTCTTGCCATAGGACCAGCCGTATCCTGAGTTTTTGATATTGGAATTATTCCAGACCTGCTGATAAGTCCAACGGTGGGTTTAATTCCAACTATTCCATTTACAGAAGCAGGACAAACGATTGAACCATCGGTTTCAGTACCGACAGCAACAACACAAAGGTTTGCAGCAACAGCCACGCCCGAACCCGCGCTTGATCCACATGGATTATGATCGAGTATATAAGGATTTTTGGTTTGTCCACCTCTACTACTCCAACCTGAACTTGATTGATTAGAGCGGAAATTAGCCCATTCACTTAAATTAGTTTTACCTATAATTATAGCACCAGAATCACGCAATTTTTTTACAGTAAAGGCATCTTTTGAAGCAATATTCCCAATCATTGCCAATGAACCTGCAGTAGTTTGCATTTTATCAGCAGTATCAATATTATCTTTTATAACAACCGGAATGCCGTGAAGTGGACCTCTAACCTTTCCCTCTTTCCTTTCTTTATCCATTTGCTTGGAAATTGAAATAGCCTCAGAATTAATTTCAATAATAGCATTCAACTCAGGCCCCTTTTTATCTATTATTTCAATTCTTTTTAAAAATAAAGCTACTAATTGTTCCGATGTATATTTACCGGAAGCCAACTTCTCTTGTAAACTGCTTATGGTTTCTTCATCAAGTTCAAATGCAAATGTACCCTCTGAATCTATAACTTCATCTTCACTATTTTTATTAGTATTGTTACAACTTTCAATAAAAAGAGCTGTTAATCCTACTGTTGCTAAAGTTGTTCCGGTCAAAAAATCCCTTCTTTTCATAACTATTTTTTTATCTATAAATTAAAACAATAACCAACAAATTTTTATAAATATATAAATATTTTAAATTTTCTAAATACAATTAAATAGTATGAATAAAATATTCCAAAACCCATATTTTAAAAAAACATTATTCCGATAGAAATAGAGTTTTGAAAATACCAAAGCGAAGTGATTTTAGGGGATAATGTCGGGAAACAAAAAAATAAAAAACCCTAAATAATTGATAATCAATCGTTAGGGTTTTAATTCAGCGGAGAAAGAGGGACTAAATGAAATTATGAACCCCTTATATTCATTGGCTTTAAAGCCAATTCTCAGAATGAGTGCACCGAATTATGCACCCTTTTTTTTGACTCAATTTAGTACTTAAATTGTATGAATCAAATATACAAAATTAAGCCCAATTATTTGCATTAAGACAACCAAAAAATGAACGGGTTGCATTGAAATTTTTAATTTCCAAGAATGATTTTAGTCTACGATCAAGGTCATTACCTGTTCCTGTTTCAGACTGGTGTATTGACAGAACTCCTCTATGCTTACCAACTCGTTTTGGAGCTTATTAAGCTCTTTACGGATGGTTTGCAACATTCTCACGCTTTGGCGATAACTCTTCCCTGTAATGCGTTGTATGTCCTTCGGGTAGATACACAACCTCTTGTTTTCGATTTTCATACACTATCCATAGCTTTGAGTAGGCTTTGAGTACCACTAAAGTACTGTTGGCCAAACTTTCTTGGAGTAAAATTAATCAAAAAAAGGATGCGTTTATTTTGGCTGAAATAAGGTTCTGTATCTTTCTTCCATCAGGGTCTTGTATTTCTCCTTGTATTCCTCCGAAAGGAATGAATTGTTGATCCATTGGAAGGCGACAGCCTTGTTTTTTTGGAAGCGTTTTGCGATTCCTTTTATTTGCTTTTCGTTAAGACCGAGGTTGATGCCCAGTCTTTCGAAATTTTCCCATTTGAGTTTTTTCTTTTTGCCTTCTATCGTTAATGCCAGTTCTTCGGTGTCGTCCGGATTTACTATCGCCACGTTTAATAAATCATAGGCTGGAGCCAATGTCCAGGTTTCATTAGAATAGATCATCGAAAAATTCTTCAGGTGCATATCATTGTTCCCGGTGAGGAAACTGAAAATACCCAATTCTAGAAAATACAATTTGTCCAGCAAAGTGTTGTCCGAGTATTCATTTATAGCCTTGCCTACTTTTTCCATTGAGCTTTTGTATTTGTCAAAAGCTTCCGTGATTTGGAACATATCGAGCATATGAATTTTCTCGCCGGTTTCTGTTCGGTCGATGCGTTTGGTAATATAGGATAGTTCCCCCGACTGCAATCTAATTAGGCTTGATTTTACGGTGTTAATTCCGAAAGCTTCCGCAATACGCATCGTCAGGTGTTCATTTTCGGGCATTTCAGGATACTGGGTGGATGGTGGTTTGAAAATGTAATTTCCTCCCAAGGCACCGACAACGGTAAGACGACCTCTGTTTCCGTCCTGCAGAGCGTCATTGACGATGGAAAGGGATAGTTTTGGTTGTACACCTGGAACTGCCACGCTTCGTTCCACCACGTTTTTGGCCAATTCTGCCATTTGTTTTAGTGAATGTTCAAATGTCGGCGGTTGTTTGGTGCCGAAAAACTCTAGGCTGCATTGTTCGTGAAAATCACCAACACTATTGTCTTCCAATGGTTTGTAGCAATATAGACAGTTCTTACTCATTTTCGTTTGGTATTGATTGAACACTTACCGCTCCGATGCAATTCTGACAACAGGCTAGGAGCAAGCCCATTCGGTCGCTAGGATTTATTTTCCAGTTTTTGGATGCAATATCCAAAAGCCATCCTTCTGGGATCAAGCCTTCGAAAAAAGGAAATAACCGTTTTTCGGTATAGGTTTTTGATTGTACCGGCATCGTCAAGGTGATGCCTTCCTTGGGATGTTCCATCACATACTTTTCATCGTATTCGAAGGTGTAGTCCCCGTCGTCTGTTTCGGTGAGGATGCCCGCCAGAAATTCTTTATAATATATAGCTGCTTTTCTCATTTTATTTAGTCTTCATTTTTGGATAATTCTCTCGCATTGACTGGAGCCAAGGTATGCCCAAACATTTTGAGCACCTGGTTTACCTTCTCAAGGTTTAGGTTTTCCTTTCCCTGTTCTATTTTTCGAATTACTGTAAGTGCCACTCCCGCACGTTCTGCAAAGGCTTCTTGTGTGAGTTTTACTTCGTTTCTTTTCTCTTTAACAAAATCCGCTAGTGTGTTCATAATTATATGCTTTTGCATTGATTTTAAGCAAATATAGTAAATTATATGTAAAAGCATATAATTTGTTCGAATAAAATATATTTATATGTAAAAGCATATAATTTATATATGGATAGATTTCTAGAAACAGAGCGACAATTATGCCTTTAAATGACATTTATACCACTGTAGGACATATGGAATATAGCTTTGTTCTAAATTAATAGTTTAAGTGTAATCTTTGTTTCGAAATCAATCTAAGGATGTTGCAACAGGATGATGATTGAGGGAATTTGAAACATTTATTAATTTAAAATTTTAGAAATTATGGCAAGGCAAAAAGGCATAATTAAGTTGAAAGGTACTATCGGAGATATTACTTTTTACAAAACACAGGACGGGCATTTGGCTCGTGAAAAAGGCGGAATCGACGCCAGCAGAATCAAGAATGATCCTGCGTTCCAAAGAACACGTGAGAACGGTTCCGAGTTTGGAAGAGCTGGTAAGGCCGGGAAGATTTTGAGAACTTCCTTAAGAGCTTTGCTCATCAATACTGCCGATGGTAGAATGGTGAGTAGATTGACCCAGAAAATGGTTGAGGTAATTCAGGCTGATATAACCAGCGTGAGAGGGTTACGAAACGTAATCGACGGCGAGGCAGAATTGCTAGCTGGATTTGAATTCAACATTAGGGGGAAACTGGGCACCAGTTTATTTGCCCCATTTGTGGGAGCAATTGACCGTGTGACCGGTGAAATCACTGTTGATATCGATCCGTTTGTTCCAGCAAATATGATTGCTGCCCCGAGTGGAACTACGCATTTCAAAATCATTTCTGCAGGAGCAGAGATTGACTTTGAAGCGGAAACATTCGTTGAAGCTCATTCTGAAACAGCGATTTTACCTTGGGATGCAGTGGCAACTATTGCCATCAATCAGGTGAATGCAGTCACTCCAGCAAGCACAAAACCATTATTTTTGGCTTTAGGAGTTGAGTTCTACCAAGAAGTGAATGGACAAATGTACCCATTGAAAAATGGTGCATACAACCCATTGGCATTGGTTCAGGTGAGCGGATTGTAGGATGGTCCTGGTGTTGACAAGGACTTATTTTCCCGAGGGAACGCAAGGGGTTTTGGAATGGAACGGCACAATAGTTTGTTATACCATCGAATTGCCCTGGTTGGGAAACCAAAGGCGTATTTCTTGCATTCCTGAAGGAGAATATATCTTACAGAAGCGGTTTAGTCCAAAATTCAAATGGCACTTGCATTTGATGAATGTTCCGGGAAGAGATTTGATTTTAATCCATCCCGCCAATGACGCCAAGAAAGAGTTGTTGGGCTGCATTGCTCCTGTAACCAAGCACACTGGAATTGGAAAGGGAAATAATTCCCGAAGAGCGTTGGAAAAACTGAAAACGTTAGTTTATACCGTTTTTGATCGAAATGAAGAAGTTAAAATGAGTATTCTTGATTCCCGCCTTCGCGGGAATGACAAGGTACAAAAAAGTAAATAAATTATGAAAATAGTAGAAAGAATAAAAGCACCCACACCAAAGTTTTTCAAAATTTTGAGAAGTATTGGTTTGGCTTTGTTGGGCATCAGTGGAACAATTGTGGCAGCACCCATTGTTTTACCTGTAACGATGGTAACTGTTGCCGGTTATATGGCAGTTGCAGGAGGTGTCATATCAGCGGTGAGCCAAATGACTGTTGCGGAGGAGAACCTAAATAAGCCTAGAGATGGAGACTAATATTTCCCTCCGAACTGGAACCGTATCTGGAACATTTTTGAGCATTTTGCCCAATATTCTTTCGGAAGATATTGCAAAAACAATTATCTTAGCGGTCGTGGGAGCCACTGCCAGTTTTATGGTTTCGCTCCTTTTAAAATGGTTGACAAAACCCAAAAATAAATAGTCTGGTTATGATTGGTAACCTTTTCCGGACTACCTAAGGAAGCCAAGTCGTGAGACCTGGCTTTTTTGCACCTATTATCTGTCGTTTTGGTTGTATTATTTTAAAGATATTTTAAGTCCCATCTCATTTTTCAAATGGAGTAATACTTCTGCGTTTCCTTTTGCATCATCTATTGGATTGTGAGTAGGTGTCGTTTTTCTCAAATGTTTCCATTGCGCAAAAGTATCTTTTACTAATCCACAATATAAATCGGAAATTCTTCTTGATGAATAACCAAATGGATTTCTTTGGATAAAGTGATGAAAGTACCAACAAATAAACATCCAATCAAATCCGTTATTATCACTAATAAAGATTGGTTTTCCTTTTGAATTATTTTGAATCCATTTTTCAAACTCCAGCATCACATTCGTAGGGTCGTTAAATTCTAAAGTCTCATTTCTACTAAATCCTGAAATTGCTAACGCTTCAGGATTAAAATTCTCAGAAATTGGTTTTAACTGACCATAAAAGGTTTTATCAAGATTTTCATCAACTATAACAGCTCCAAAGCAAATCATCGAATAATCTCCAGGTATTGGTCCGTCCGCTTCTATATCAACTACAATATAACTCATAATTATCTTCTATTAAACTTATTAAAACTTAGGCTTTTCTTAGTGTTTTTGGAATTCTAAGAAGCTTGTAATATATCTTTAGAATCCAAAATTAAGACTTTAAGAGGTACAAAAATTAAAAAAATATTCTGGTTATTTTCGGTAATGTTTTTTTACTCTTCAATTATCTTTTACAATATCGGTGCAAAATAACTCTCCGCATTTCGTTAATAAGTCTAATATTTTTTTGCAATTGATCTTCTTTTTGTTCCAGCAACCTCAACGCCTGGATTTGTTTCTGGTGCAGCTCGTGTTCCTGCATCATTTCATTGACTTTACAATCAAAATCTTTCTTAAAATCATTGATTCGCAAAAATGGAATTACGGATCCAATTAAAAATTGGTGCCAGAAGTTGGATTTCCAAAGACTGTAGGCAAGCCAATAAACCGTTTCGGCATCCTTTTCGTTTGGGAACATAATCACAAAACTGTTGGTAAAAGGTTCTTTTTGGGGTTTACCGGAGTTCATTCCTTTGTTGAGGATAAAGATTTGGTTTCCCTTGTAGGCAGTGTCTTTTTGGTGGGTCTTGATGATGAAATTTGGCATAGTGCTGTTGGTTTAAAAAATTCGACTTTATTTTTTTGAAAAGAAAAAAGAGAAAAAAAGAAAGCCACTATAAAAGCAGAAATGACGAACGGGAACGGAGGGAGGCACGACCGACTGGAAGTGAGGAATGGATGCTAAATTTGCTGGATTTTTTTCTCTTTCTTTTCAAGAAAATTGCACTATGGTTGTCGAGTAGGATTTTAACACCCCCAAGCACCGCAAGGAATGGAGCTAAAATGAAGCGCTAGCGGAATTATAGCGGAATGAATGAGGAGCGCAGTGGCGGGGTTGCGGCAATCGAACAGCCACGCTAGACCGAGAACGGAACGTAGCTTGCGGAGTAGAGAGAAGGAATAGCAGCGTGAAACGGCGGGGAAGAAATAGAAGGCATCCGCCGCGGCGGAGTTCCTTGATTTAGGGCAAAGCGACCTCATCAAAATGATTTGATACAAGTGATTTGTAAATATCAACTAAGAGTTTCTTAAAAATATATTGAGGTAAGCGGAGCCAACCCCGATGGCTGTGCGAAGGAGCAACCGCTGAAAAAACTAAGGGCGGCAGACAGAATACGGCTGGAATGCAGTGAAAGGAATGAGAGAGCTTTCAGCGTAATGAAATGGAGCGTTAAGCGAGCGAATGACTGTAACGAAATGAAGCGGTATTGTGGATGCATAAGCCCGACCGAGCGCAGGAAGAGACCGTGTGAAGATGAGGAACGAACAGCGGAAAAAATAAGGTTGCCTATTTTTTGGCTGCCTTATTTTTTTGTACTGTGAAGTGTCTGTGGAACGGAGGAAGGCACGACCGACTGGAACAGCCGAACGGAACAAAGGGAACGACCGTAGAGAGACCGCTTGATTGCCCGTGATGTTTATTGGATAGTTTTTATTTTATTCACCCACTTATTCACCCACTTTTGGATAAATGTAATGTAAAATCCAGACACCACCTTTTGTTCCTTCACGCTCTAATAATCCTTCTTTTTTAAGTACTTCTAAATTATTATCTATGGCAGTACTACTAAAATCAGTCAATTGCTGTAAAGCAGACTTTTTCACTTCTTGGTTTTCGTGAATGGCTTTCAAAATTATAATTTGTTTTTCGGATAAATTATTGACCCACTTATTCACCCACATTTCAAAATCAAAAGGTCTCCTGAAAGTAACTGTAAACATTCCATCGGTATTAAATTCAGGAGGTGTTAATCCTTCTTCTTTCATTAAATCACGCATTCTGCTGATACCCGAACCAATCTGTTCAACTAATCGCATTCTTTCGAATAATCCGAAAATTAGAGGATTTCTACTGGAACTTTTTTTACCAAATTCATTTTTAGCAATGGAACTTACTAATCCGCCAGGGTTTGTAACCTTAACACGATCATTGAATAATTAGATTGTAATTCTTCCGCCTTTGTCGTAATAATCTGTAGTAAAACGCAAACAAAATATATGATCAAACGAAAGTAAAATTTCGATAAATTTACTCTCGTTTTTTTATTGAGGGCAAATTTCACCCTCGTTTGGATTACCATATAATAAACCAAAAACCGAACAATAAACGTGATTGGTTTATCATATAAATATTGGTTTATTATTTTGTATTACAGTTTGATATTGTATTTTTTTGTAACAAATAAAGTAACTATTTGTTACAAAATAATTGTATAAATTAAACTAAAATAACAGTTTGCAAGTTTATAAATGGTTTTAATAACGGCGATTATCGCCGTTATTAAAGTAAATCTTAAACTCTGAAAAGAATTCAGACAAAATTTTCCATTAAGAACCGTAAAATCTAATAAATTGGACTTTATTTTCCACTAAAAGGCACTTATTGGGTTAAATTTTCCATTATAGCTTAAAGATTTATGTTTTGTAACTCAATAATAAGCTTTAAACTCACTGAATTGATTCAAAACATAATTTTTTAATTTTCTCAAATTAACTTTTGGCAAAAAACTGACTTTATTACCAAAGGTTAATTTCTATTTTATCTTATCATCAATTCCTTTTTCAAATGCTATCAAATGAATCATTTCACGCAAACGAGAACGTACTCGATTCCCATACTAGGTACCTTTTTGTAACCAACTTGGTACTTTTTTTATTAGAAGTTCATCAGTAGATTGATTGTTAGGTCAATAAAAATTTTGAAGCTTGGTACTAAATGCAATAAAAAACTAATACTAGACAAATTATTTAGTTTAGTGTCTAATGTTTGAAAACTAATTTTAGACAACTAAGGAGGGGTTATTGGCAAATATTAATTAAATATTTCAAAACTTCAATAAAAATACAACCTCAAATTGTCAACAAATACAATACGTCAAATAATTACTATTCGTTTAAAGATAAACCCTAAAAATTGGGGTTTATCTTGCAGAGAAAGGTAATTTGGTTTCTCCCCTATAAAACCAAAATATGTAATATCTCTGAATAAAATAGTTGTACCGAAAAGAATTTTGAAAATATTTATCTCCAAGGGTTCTTTTTTGTTTTTTCTGTATTTATTAGTAACACCATTTTTTGCGAACCCCTATTGGCTTTTTTTGTTTTTGTAAACGCTTTGTTTTCAATATGTGGAGTTGAATTATTTGTGCTATTTTGTCGCAAAAATAGGAGATATTTGCGACAAAAAATTGCTTTAATTGTAACAAAAAGAGCAAAAATTTGTGACAAAAAACAACTAAGTGCAATGCTCTTTTAGAGAATACATATTGATTTTGAAATTAGAAGTTTTGACATTAGTTGTTAATTGGAAGGGTTCTATTTTATTGAACTACTTGCATATTTAAAAGGTCTAATATTTCCTTCTCAATATTTGTATTAAGCTCTTTGCTGCATTAAAATCTTCGAGTGCTTTATTCACTTGTTCGAGAAAATCTTCAATAAAGTATATTTTAAGTTGATTGCAGAAACATTTATCTAGTATTTGGTATCGCAAATAGGCATTTTTGTTTATTCCCATAAATTCTGCGGGTTAAATTCTATATAATCCATTCCAAATTCATTTGGTGATAGACTTTGAAATCTAGCATCATCAATTCTTACGACCAATTTATTATTAATTGTAGAATCCACAACACAATTGCAGTTATGACATTTGATATAATTTAGCTTATCAATTGTATTAGCTTGCAATTTATCTCCACAATTAAAACAAAAAAGAAAATCATTTTTTAGTCCATCTGCATTTGAATTAATTTCTGAAACAAGATTAGACATAGCTTTAATAATATTGTCCTTATCAGGCCTACTTTTTGATTTAAAAACTAAATTATCATTAATACTGCTTTGAATATCGGACTGTTTTAATTCGCTTTTGGGATAAGCCTTAAATTTATAGGTATAACTATTTGTATTTAATTCTATAAATTGACTTGGGATATATTGGATGTATTCTTTCAAGAGATGTTTGTATTCGTAACAATAATTAATATCATTTAAATATTCTTTCAATAACACTTTTTTCAAAAATTTACCTACTCTTTCAGCACTGTCAGGATCTAATGGGTTTATATTAATTACTCTTTCACTCTCTGAATCATCAACATCAGCATAATAAAAAAGATAAGCATTTTGTTTTTTCAGAATTTCTTTTGTTATAATATTTAATTCAGGTTTATTGGCAAGAACAATACATTTTATTTTTTGTTTACCTATAGTTATCTCAAATATTCCTTTATCAGATACTAAAAAAGAAACTTCAGGAAATTGAATGTGTTCACTCAAATATTTGACGTAATTACCCTTAATTTCATATTCTAAAAGCTCCTTTAAAGAATAAACAATTAATGCATTAGCGTATGAAACAACACCTTTAAAAACATCTTGTTCAAATTGCACTTTTTCTCTTTCGTTTTTCTCTGGTTTAACTTTATCCAATTCAATCCAAAGTGATCTTATATATCTATAATGTTTATGGTCAACAAGAACATTCGTGTTTCTTAATGAAACAGTCTGGCTTGTTTTTTTGTTTACTAAATCAAACAATTCGCTTTTTCGTAAAAGTCTAAGACGTTTATTAATTTGGTTAAGAATTTCTTCTGTATCAGTCAATTTTGTTCCTTCAGGGTTGTTACTGTGATAATGATCGTCATCATAAACAGCTCCAATTAAACTGAGATTTCTTTCAATTTTTTTATACCATCCTTTTTGGTCATCTCTGTTTTTTAGCAGTTTCTCATAATCATTCAAGAATGATTTTATATCTTGAATTTCTTTTAAACGTGAATTAAGATAGGTTAGGGACCTTTCAATAAATGAAATTGTTAATTGATTCTCATAAATGTCAAAGTTTGTTTCCAGTTCTTCGTTTAATATTCTACTTGGTTTAAAACTAACAATACTTTTATGAATCCAGTCTTCGGTATGCGATGCTAAATATTGATAGCTTTTTGAAGGAATTCTTTTTGCTCTCGACACGTGTACCTTCTCGATAGTTCTGTCTAACAAATAATGAGGTTGTCTAAATATTTCTTCCAAATGAAATATCTTATCTTTTAATAAATTCTCAAAACTATTTAGACCGAGTTTGTTTTTTATTCTTCTTATTAAAGGAATTACTTCAAAAGAGTTATTTGCAGATTTGTCAATATCAATATTTATATCAATAAAAATATCTTGTAAACTTTTATTTTTGTCGAGTAATAATTCTTGTTCAATTAATTTATCTGTTGGAAAATTAGAATATGTTAATTCTTTATATCCTTTTTCATAATCTAAAATAGCAAATCTTCCAAAATCAATATGATTTGGCAAGTCTTTTTCAAGAGTTTCTTTTTCTAAATATCTATCGTACAAACTCATTACTTTTTACTAATTTCTGTATTTAATAACTCTATTGCAAGACTAGGTTGGTGTTTGAACGCTTTATGAAACAACTTAACATATTCTTCTTTGAAATTTGTTAAGTTTCCTTTATCTAAATCATATCTATTTTTTAATGTTCTAAACAGACGACTTGTGATAAGATGATCTGTTGCAATTGCAATATCTTTTTCTTTGTCTTTACCAGAATCTACAAAGACACTAATAAATTTCTCTGCTTGAAATTCTAGTCTATTTCCAACACCTATTCCTTTCTCCATAAGAATAAGTTTCATTTCATCAGAATTTATAAATGTGTGAAACTTTTTAAATGATTCTTTATTTTTTTGTTCGGCTTCTTCAAATTTTTCAGATAGCCAAGAGTATTTTATATTAAAAGTATTCTCTTGTTTTATAATATTTGAAGTTCCAGGGTGGTTTTTAGGCATTTCCATTAAATTAGAACGGTCATACGTTTTAGGTGCAAATTCCAAGGTTGTTTCATCGTGATTGGCTGTTCCAATAAAACGAACATTCTCAGGAATTTTTAATTTTCCACCTTTTATAAGTGCTGGTAAAACCTCTTCCGGTGTGTTGGATAAGTTAATATATCGATCGCTTGAAGACTGTTCTAATAAGGATAGAAAATCAGCAAAATAATGTTCCGGTCTCGATAAATTCATTTCATCAAGTATTATTAGGAACATCGTATCTTTATACTTTGGTAAATTTGCTGTGTATATAGCCTTGAAAAAATCAGTCTCTTTGTATTTGTGTTCAAAAGAATTATAGTACCCCATTAGGTCCATATTGTCTCTCCAACCCGATTGAACTGCACAAATTCTATAGGATGATTTGTTTTGATTTTCTTCATCATTACCAACATAATTAAAATCTGAAATTAGCGCTTTGGCAAATTCTCTAGGTAGACTTGTTTTTCCAGTACCGCTAATACCTTGTAAAATATTTATTGGTGACATATTTAATCCTGCCAGAAATATTCTAATTGTTTCTAAAGAATAGTAAAATGGTTTGTCTGATTTATATGCCATCCATTGTTGAACATAATTTACCATTTCAAATAAATTGGAAGGAATGTCTTTCTTTGATTCGAGATGATTGAATCCCAGATTTAGGTTATCTGTATCGGCTTTTTTAGCAAACTCAAAAGCATCGGCTTTTTTTGTTGATTCCCCTTTTAATTGGTCAATTGTAATTGATAAATCTTCTATCGTTTTTTTTAATGAACCCTCTCTGACTTTTGCCGTTTCAATTTGATTCTTATATGCATTTATTTCAATAACATAAGAGTCCATATTGCTCAGGATTCGTTTTAATTCTAATAATTCTCCTTCGTTTATTTTTGATTGATACTCCGTTACCTTAGCTTGTAATTCCTCTATCTGAGCCTGTTTTGAATCTAATTCATAATTTGCAGGTCTTTCATTTAATTCTTTTTTTAAATTATCAAGTTCTTTGGATAGAAAAGAATATTGCATTAATATTTCTTGAGGGTCTTTAGATTCAAAAGCATTCTGCAAATCTTCAAAAAGTTGCTTTAGTTGTATATTATCCTCTTCGAGTTTATTTGTTTTTCTTTGCAGTCTTTCTAGTTCTTCGGTTTTTAAGATTAGTTCCTGAGTATATTTATTTTCATATTCTTCGCGTAAATCTTCTTCAAACATTTGCTTTTCAACCGCAAATTTTATCTTTTCTCTTTTTAATACTGACTGCTTTTTTTCAAATTCAGTATTGTTTTTTATATAATCTGAAAATTCATTAATGTTACTTTTATGAAAATCAGAAAGTTCTTTAAGCAAATTTTCAGTATCGGTAAAAATCTTTTTTTCAGTATCTTTAAGTGTATCTAAAAGTCTTCTAACAACACCTGTAAATTCGCCATTGTCAAGTGAAAATTCACGTTCTGTTAATTCTTTGTCTTTATTGTTATATTCTTCTAACTTCTTTTTAAGGTCTCCTTTTTGAGCATCTATCTCATTTTTAGATAATTCTAAATTCTCATTAAGTTTTCCCACTTTAACCTTTTCGTCTTCCGTTTTATTTATTAAAGTTTCCAGTTTTTTATTAATGTCCTTAACATAATTCCAATATCTAGTAATATCTTCCTTTGTTTCAGATTCCTTCAGCTTATTTTCAGCCTCTTGACTTAACTGGTCAACTGGTTCAACCTCTGTTAATTCTTCTTTCTTGGTTTCTATTTCCAATTTTGTTTCAACTGTAATTGATGGTTTTGGAGTTGGAACAACTTTAGCAACTTGTTGCTTTGGATTATTTCTATTTTTCTTGCTCATATTATTGATTTTGGATATAGTCGTTTATAAATGATTTTATGAAGGAATAGTATTTTTCAACTTCCTCTTTTGAAAGTGATTTTAAAATTTTCTCTTTTGAAGTTTGAGCGTGATTATCTGCATTTCTTAGTATAGTAATTTCTACAATTTCATTTATACGGTTATTAAATACTTTAAATAATGAATTGTCTTTATTAACTAAATATGTCAGTAAAAATCCAACTAAATGCCCTTTTAATGCTGATGGATATTTAATACTACTATTGCAAACACTAGATAATTGTTTTGGGACAGTTATGTCTTTAGAAAAAACATACATCCTCCATATTTTAATAAGCCCATTTTTTTTTGTAATAAAATCTATATCAAATCGATTATAAACTTCATTATATTTTTCAGGATTTTTTTCTTTATCGATTAGAATTATTGCTTCTAGAATTTTTTGCAAGTACCCTCCAAACGTATCACTTGCAAACTGATTTTGATATGAATTTGCTTCCATTGTTATTACACTTTGCACTAAAAGCCTAATATATTCTTGTAGATTTTGATCTAATTGAGAAAGGCCAAAAGAAAAATCAGAAAGTAATTTATCTTCAATAAGTTTACTTAGTTGTTCTTGGTAATCCGAAAGAATTTTGCCTCCTAAAGTTTTAGTGTCAGCAAATTTTCGATTAATACTTTCTAATAGATTTTTATTTATTGGATTATTCAGATAGAATTTCAAAGCTATATTATCACCAAAACCAAATGGATCAAGTACTCTCCATTCAGGGTCAAATGTATTATCTTCATTTTGATACAAATAGACATAAGAGCAAACCCATACTAATTCTGGCTGTTCATTTATAAATCTTGTGCTAAGTTGTTTTGATAATTTTTCTGTTTGTGAACTTTCTAGCTTTTGATTGCTTCCTTTTTTGTTGGAGTTTTGGATTAATTGTAACACATCTCTTTCAGTAGGACTTTGAAAATTACTTTTCAATTTTAATAGTTCGTCTAAAAAAAACGGAGTATTTGTATAATCTTCACCATCGCCTTTAGTTCCAGTAATAATTTTAGGAAATTGCGATTTAACATCTTCAATATAATCCGCTGATATTATATTGTTTACATAATACTGATATGATTTATCTTGATTTACATACTTAAAAACATAACCCATTTTTTTCTTTCCAGAATTCACTACAAGACCATCTACTTCTTTTAGTTTTTCTTTTCCTTTTTCACTTAACGAGCCGTGTTCGTTAATCAATTGTTTGGATTGCAATTCACTAGTTATAATAGTGATAAGCTTTGAATCAAGTCCTATGTATTGTGCAATTGTATCCTCTTTTATACCCGGTTTGGCTTTAAATTTTAAAACCGTTTTTTGAAAGAAATTTAATTCGTGTTCAAATTCATTTGTTTCAATACGATACATATATAATGGTATTGCAACCATAATGTTTTTGGGAGAGGGATATCGTTTTATGTTTAATATTATTTTATTGTATTCTGTTGCCATATATATTGTTACTTGAAAGATTAGTATAGAACTCATAAAGACCTTCTACATAGGTTTGGGCTAATTCGTCTGAAAACATATCGCCATCACCAACCACTATTAACAGCTTTTGGGCACGAGAAAATGCTACATTTAATCGGTTTGAAAGCGTTAAGAAACCAAACACTTTTCTGTAATTCTCAAAATTTCGATTCATATCGTTAGACCTAACTGTGCTTAAAATAACAACATCGAATTCTTTTCCTTGGAAGGAGTCAACAGAACCAATCCTTAGTTTTTCTCTGCCATCATTAGTTTCCTTGTATTCTAATGAAATATCATAACCACCATCAGATTTATGTTCCGCATAACCGTTCTTAGATGCTTCTTTAAAGATTTCATTTACTTGTTTCGAGTAAAAAGTTATTATACCGATACTTAAATTTTCAAAGTTTGAATCTGACTTTATTTCATCTAACAATTTAATAATTCGTATTGCTTCTGCTGGTCTGGATTTACTTTTACCACGATCTTCTTGACCTAACTTTTTCTTCACATCACAGAAAATTGCCACTTTGTCTTTAGCCCAATTGAGTTCTAGTCCGTGTTTTTTTAATTCCCCTTGATTTTTAATTCCCGATTTTAATTTATTATCATAATATATTCTACTTATAAAGTCACCTATTAATGGGTGCATACGGAATTGCTCTGTAAGCGTAATTGTTCTTTTTGGATTTGCGGGAATTAGATTTTTATAAATTATACCAAATAATGATTCTTCTAATTTTTTCCTAGTATCGGTGACACTAAATTTATTAGACAATTTTGTTGATGTTTCCTCGGCGATATCATCTTCTAATAAATGAGGAAGCTGATTTTGGTCACCAACCATAATTATTCTCTCTGTTGCCTTCGACATTGGAATTAATAAGTCTAATGGATTTGATCTTGCAGCTTCTTCCAAGATGACATTGTCAATACTTTGATATGAACTCATTTCCATACTACCAGCAACCTGATTTGTAGCAGCAAGACTTTCACCATAGTTTTTAATGGTTTCTCTAATGTAATCTGCATTTCCATCTAAATCTTCCCTTAAAGCTTCTAAATTGGCAGAGAAAAAAGTCTCTTCATCTTCATATGAAATTTCTTCTTTATAAACAAAATAATGAATCGCATTTTCGAGCCAAGCTATGAGTGAAAGATTATTGCCAGTAGCAATAATGTTAGTTTGATTGTATATTTTTTCCAGATAAGTCTCTTTTAACAATCTTAGTTTACTCAAAAAATCATCGTCAGGATTGTCTAATGGGCAAGAATCAAGAAATTCAATTTCTTCTGTGGTAAAAGGAATATCAGATAATAAAATCCTTTGAATCTTAGCGAAACCATCATCGTTGTACGAAATAATCTCTGTTCTAATTCCTTTAATTAGAATTGTATTTTTATCCGTTGAATTTTCGTTAAATTTTTTATCACCTGAAATATCATTCCACTCCATTCTTAATTCATCACTAATTTCGGTTACTGTAATTAGTGTTTCAATTTTTTTTGTTATTTCAGCATCATTTTTCTCAGATTCATATATTATTTTTAAATCTTTTAACTTTTTAGAAACCTTATTTATATTGTTTTTAGAAGAAAGCAAATGAAGTGTTTTGTCAATTTGGAGCTTCATTTCGTCTATGAATTTATCTTCTGTTCTGATATTGCTCTGAGTTTCTTTACCTATTTTAATTGTAGGAAGTCCAAGAGTATAAATCTTAGATGCAATATGTTCTACCGTATCATTTTGAAAAGCAGAAACGAGTATTAATTTGCCATTGTAATTCTTTTTTTCTTTTTCTGAAATCTCAATTAATCGATCGCAAATAGCTGCAACAACCGTAGACTTCCCAGTTCCTGGTGGACCTTGAATAATTGCAATGTCCGGCGTATTAATAGCTATTTCGACAGCATCTTTTTGATTTTGAGTTAAATCGTCTATGCCAAATTTGTCTTTTAGAAACTTCTTAGTTCTCTCTGTTAATGCTTTTTCTTTTCTTTTTTTGTCCAACATAGCGTCTGCAGCTCCTTCAATAGCAAAAAGTAAATTTCTAGTAATAAATTTCCTGTCTTCTCTTAAACTTTTTAAAGCTTTTTCCCTTCTCTTCTTTACAATTTCGTTACCAATAAGAGATATCGTAAAGTGTCCTATTTCGGGAACAGAATTTATTTCATCATATAAATCAAATGTTCCATCATTATTAATTGATTTAATGTTATAACGTAGGGATTGTGTTGAATTTAAGTTGTCTTCAACTACAGCTATCTCTTCTAAAGAAATATTTAATAAATCGTCTTTATTCTCATTAATTACACTGTTTAACTCTTCTGTTAATTTGTTTATTTTTACTTTAGTTATACCATCGGCTAAATATCTTACTCTTGAAAATTGTAATTCACCGACTTTTTCTTTTAGTTGGTTTGCTCTTTCAAACTCTATTGCAGAATACATTTGCCAAAGGGATATCAGTGTATTTCCTTTCACTTGTTCTGCTTGAATTGTTTCATATGCTTCTTTGGCTTTTGAAGCTTCTACAAATTCAATGTTTTTATATTGGGCTATGTTTAAGACTAGAAAGTCATTATGCTTTCTTGGAAATGGTTTGTTAGTAATTTTTTGAACAATCCATTTGTTTTCAATCACAATTATATCTGCTCTTTTTTTACTACCATAAATTGTAAAGCTTTGTTCACTATTTCCGGGGTAGGTTTGGATGAAAATATAATCTGAAGATTCACTTTTGAATACAAAATCCTTCGTAAGATTTTCTGACAGTTTATCTATTTTAATGTTCTTGTTGTTTAAAATAATATTGTCACCAAAACCTATTTCAAGAGATGAATTGAATTTTTGTCCATTTCCACATTTCAGAAATCTAATTTCTACTTTATCTAATTCCTTGCTTTGTAACCAAAAAATATTTTGAAAAAAGGAAGAACTTTTATCATTGTCATTGATGAATGTATTTATATCATAATTTGTAGCTATTCTTAATGGGGTATTGTTAATACTAAACAGGATTTGATTTGCCTCAAATTGCTCTGCGAATAATAATATTGGTTTATCCTCCCATTTAAGATTACCACTAATGATTTTGCCAATTATAGTATTTTGAAGAATTTCTTCAGGGTACTGATTTAATATTTCGTTAATTTCTGCCATTTTAATCAATAGTTAGCACCCTTTGAGGTGTGTTTAAATCCTTTAGATGCAACATATATTTCTGCTTATCTTGCTGTTTAGAATCAACTACCCTAATTTTTTTTGGAGTTTCCAAAATAGTTGATTTTCCATCTTTCTCTAATCCAATTCTAGGGCTAATCATAAATTTTATGCCCTTTAAAGGAGATAGGAGAATTTTAAGTTCATTATTTTCTTTATAGTATTCAATTTTAATTATGGATGAAAGAGGATCAATATCTGTTAGCAGAAAATTAAATGCTGCTACTTCTTTTGGCGTATTTTCATCTAAAAGTATCTCATCATAAACCTTAGGCTCCAATCTAAACTCCGATTTAACTTGGTTTTTCTCTTTATCGTAGAATTCAACTTCCTCCCATCTTCGCATTTGTATCCGTGTTACTTGTTGGGGTTTATGACCACAAAAAGTACATTGTTTTAAATTATTGAATGGATAATGAAGGCCACAGGCATCATTACTACATAATAATAATTCATTCAGTGTCAGATTTAAAGTGTCGAACCATTCAGCCATACTGGGTCTTTCTAGTGGATTGTTCAAACCTAATTCAAAATTGCGTTTAAAGAGCTTTAATAGTTTTGAAGACATTACATTTTCAGATGGCAATCCTGTAGTTCTTTCGTTTGTTGAATCGAGAGAATCCTCAACCCAAGGTAATTTGCCCTCCAATGCTTTTTCTTCAATATCTGGGTCGCCATCTGAAACAAAGTCGCCAATTAACGGATGATTTAATGTTAGCAATTCATAAGCTAAAACAGCAAATGAAAAACAATCAGACATTGTAGTATTAGGAGCATTATTCAGAATAATTTCAGGAGCACCATAAAAAGGAGTGTAGATATTATTAATAATGCTTGTTTTATATCTAAGGTTATCTAAGTCTATTAAAAAGACATTGTTGAACGCTACATTTTCAGAAATAAAAACATTGTTTGGGGATAAGTCGCAATAGGCAAGCCCTTTGCTATGTAAGGCACGTATAAGTGCCGAAAGGCGAATCAAAACATTGTATCTTCGTAAAAGACCACCAGATGATAAATACCATTTAGCAAGGTCTGTATTTTGTATATCAAGTTTTAAAGACGATAGTGGAATCATTTCTGATGCAAACTCAGCAATATATCCGTTTTTTGGTTGTGTTATTTGTTTTAAAGGAATAGCAAAGACATTCTTATCCAAACCTAAACTTATTAAAAAATTTATTTTCGATTTTGCAGAAGTAGCATCAAAATTCCCATTAAACAACTTAACGATATGTTTTTTGTCTTCGAGTAAATAAGTAATTCCTTGTGAACCTTCACCAAGTTTGTCGATTACTTTGTAGCTGATATTTTTTGAATCTATTACGTTCATTTTATTTCATATTAGTCCAAACGAAAACTAAAGACTTGTCGTCATTATTTTTTTCATTTAGAAATTCTGCAATTTCCTTTTTTAATACTTTATTACGTTTAGGGGCTGGGATGTTTTTATATTTATTTATAAAATAATTATGCAGCATTTCATTTTTATCTTCCAATAATTCATCTCCAATACCATCTGAAGCTATCAAAAAATCAAAACTATGGCTAAAATCAAATATTGCCATTTTATAATTTTCATAGCGACCTGATCCAAGACAACTCGTTTCATTAATGAAATCTTTCTCGTTTGAACCTAAATATCTAAAAAGGCCATCAATCCGAATTGAGACAAAAACATCTCCCAATTGTCCAATTATAATTTTATTACTATTTTTCATCACAGCAATAAATGAGTTTGTTGTTCTGTAATCTTTTGCATTACCAAGTTTTGATTCAATACTTTTTTCCCATTTATACAAAATGGTTTCACTTAAAAAATTTATTTCTTCAATTTCTTCAATTTTTTTAATTTCACTGATTACAATTTTACAAGCTTCTTGAGCCCCTTCAAGGGAATTCTTGGAAGACCCTAAACCATCCGATATTGTAACAACTAATAAATTATCATCTTCAAAAAATTTTATATAGTCCTGGTTCGGAATATTTTCATCCTTATCGCCTTTACTTGTTGCTTTTATTAAGTCAGTTTTCAATATATTTAAAAATCTAATGTATCGTCTTCGGGCATTTGAAGTACTTGTTGTAAATCTGGCGTTTGACTCTTTAATCTTTGAGTAACAGACATCGTAACAAACCTGAAAAATTTTCGAATATCTCTTGCGTTTTCACCGCTTATCAAATACTCTGAAGTACTTACAAACTTAGAAAGCATATTTTTATCTGCATCATCGCCAATTGCCATCGCTACTCGAAATGCTTTAGAAGACCTTCCTTCACTAATTAATTCCTCTAAAGGAATTTGCCATTCGTCGGTAGGCATTCCATCTGTAAGTAAAATAAGGGTTGGCTTATATGATCTTGAAGGGATAAGTTCTTTATCTTCAATAAGAGTTTTTAGCATTCTAAAAGCACCACCCATTGGGGTTCTGCCTTGAGCCTGATAAGATAAGGTGTTTACTTGACTTATTGGTGTAAAAGGAACATCGCAAGATGCATTATCACCACCAAAGCTATAAACTGCAAGGTAAATTTCTGCTTTATTGCTATCTTCCTCCTTGATTGAATCAATGAAGTCTTTTAAAGCAATGTTTAAAGCATCTATTTTACCGTTTTCAGCCATACTACCACTTCTATCAATAGCTATTATAACCGGTAGAGGTCTTGGTTTTTGAATTAGGAAATCGTTTAATGAGTCCATTTTTTTAATATTTAAATTGGTTTATGGTACAAAGGAAAAATACAGCTGTGCAGTATAAGTGCGCAGACAAAAACTTTTTTTTAAACTATCAAGCACTCAAAATCCTCTTCAAAGTGTCTTGCATTGCAATCCTGAAAGAGTCGTCCTGAGTCACTTTTTTATATAAATCGAGTTCTAATTTCCGTTGTTGTGCCATTACATCGTCAAATATTTTTTTGAAGGCAATTTCCCGGTTTTGAATATCCGTATTTGCTGAATATTTTTCTTTATAATCGGGGTGGGCTTGTATGCTTTTGGCAAGATTTACAAATTTTACTCTTTGTTCTTCTGGTGTTGCTTCCCATCCCTGGAACCATCTTTCGTTGAAACTATTGATGATTAAATCTAATGGGTCTTCCTCTTTATCCGAACCGTGAGCACCTCTAGGGTTCGGGTTTTGTGGGTCTAATTCGGTTTCCGAATCGTCTAAAACAATGCTGGCGTTGAGTTTTACGCGTTCCAACCCATAAGTTGACAAATCAACCGAATTTAATAATTCATCCAAGGCATCTTTGCTAGGGTCAAGAATAGTCAGCTTGGGAATCAGGAACTTTAAAAACCAAAATAATTTTTCCCAATTCACTACTTCATAAGGTAAAATGGATGCCATTTGACCATATATTTTGACAAACTGCTTGGCTTTAATTTTGAAATCGGCTTTGTCGCTGTCTTCTAATTCCAATTGAAGATTGAATCGATCTGCAGCCACATCAATTATTGGGCTTAGAAGTTGTGCATCTACTTTTTTGAAATATTTCTCAACAAAATCTTCTACTTCTGACCATTCATAAACGCCCACCTCATCTAATATTGCTTTGATTTCGTGTAAAACGTTTACATCAGTTGCTTTATTTAAAGATGTTGCCGTGTAAAAAGGATCAAATGATGTTTTCATATCCTCTGTAGAGTTAAAGAAATCGAGGACGAATAAATCTTCTGTTTTCTTGCCTAATTTATCAGCGGAACGGTTTAATCTGGATAATGCCTGAACAGCCATAACGCCTTGCAGTTTTTTATCTATATACATCGCCGTCAATTTAGGCTGGTCAAATCCAGTCAGGTATTTGTTGGCCACCACTAAAATGCGATACTCATCCATATTGAAATATCTTGCGATTTTATCGCTTATATAACCTGGATCTGTCGGTTTTGTGGTGTCCAGATGTGCCGGGAAATCATTCAAACTATCCTCTGTATACTCAATGCCATCCACAGTTTTCTTTCCGGAAAAAGCAATAACTGCTTTGAATGGAACTCCTTTGTCTTTCATTAATTGTCGAATGGCAAAGAAATAACGAATGGCCGATTCGATACTCTGTGTGGCTATTATAGATTTGGCTTTTCCTTTTAGTTTTTTGGTATTAACTAAGCTTTTGATAAAATGATCCAGCATTATATCAGCTTTAATGGCTATGGTTTGTTTGTTTTGTTCCACAAAAGCCCTCAATTTTTTTTGAGCTTTGTTAGTGTCAAAAAGGGGATTGTCTTCTATCGATTTTTGTATTTCATAGTAACTTTTGTATGTGGTATAATTGGCCAGAACATCGAGAATAAAACCTTCTTCAATCGCTTGTTTCATCGAGTATAAATGAAACGGCTTTTTGCCTCCACCTTCTTGAGGTACGCCAAATTTTTCTAAAGTATTGGGTTTTGGGGTAGCCGTAAAAGCTAAATACGAAGCATTTTTACTCATTTTTCGAGAACGCATAATTTCAATAATCTTGTCTTGAGGGTCTTCGTCCTCTTCTTCGTTATTACTGCTTCCCATCGCACGGTTCATATTGTCGGCAGCTGAGCCACTTTGGCTACTGTGGGCTTCATCTATAATTACCGCGAAACGTTTGTCGCTTAAATCGGCTATTCCATCAACAATGAAAGGAAATTTTTGGATGGTGGTGATGATTATTCTCTTGCCGCTTTCTAAACTTTCTTTCAATTCTTTAGAAGAATAGGCGGGAGCCACAATATTTTTGACTTCAGAGAATTCTTTGATGTTTTCACGCAATTGTTTGTCTAATAATCGTCTATCGGTAACTACAATAACGGAATCGAAAAGAGGATTAGTAATGCCTCGGCTTCCTGGTGTGGTTTCACTTTCGGGATAGGTTTCTATTAATTGATAAGCTGCCCAAGTAATGGAATTTGATTTACCGGAACCGGCAGAATGTTGGATTAAATAGTTTTGACCCACTCCTTTTTTGCTGGCGTCTGCAAGAATAGCACGAACAACTTTCAATTGATGATAACGGGGAAAAAACAAGGTTTTCTTGGTCAAGGCATCTTTTTCTTTTCCATCGAAACGCACAAAATGCTGGATGATGTTGGCCACACTTTCGCGTGTCAAGATTTCATCCCATAAATATGAAGTTTTGTGCCCAAATGGATTGGGTGGATTTCCTTTTCCGTAGTTATGCCCTAAATTGAATGGAAGAAAGAAAGTGCCTCCGCCGTCTAATTTGGTGGTCATATAGACTTCATCGGTATCTACTGCAAAGTGAACGATACAACGACCAAAGTTTAATAAGGGTTGTGTAATGTCTCTTTTGTATTTGTATTGGTTTTGTCCGTGAACTTTGGCATTTTGACCTGTCCAATGATTTTTGAGTTCCATAGTGGCAATAGGCAAGCCATTGACAAAAACTACCATATCGATTTCTTCTCTAGGATTGACCAAAGAATACCTAATTTGACGCGATACACTAAATTCATTGCTTTCAAAATTGGCTTTTGCCGCAGCGCTACTACTGGCTAATGGCAATACGAATAACAAAGTAAAGTGCGCATCATCTACTTCCAATCCTTTACGAAGCAAACGCAAGATGCCATATTTTTTTGCCATACGATCCAAACGCTCCAAGATTTTGAGTTTCCAGTCGTTTTGCTTTTGCAATTTGGCCAGCTCCTCTTTTTGGGTTTCTTCCAGAAAATGCCAAAAACGAACCTCATCTATAGCATATTTGGCATTGAAATCGGAAGCATAACCAATGTAATAGCCATTACCACCACGGTACAATTCGGTACGTTCTTGGAGATGACCTTCTTTTTTTAAATCTTCCAAGCAAGTGCCCGTAAGATTTTTTTCTATGGCTGATTCTAGAGCGGCTTCGTTAGTTTGTGATGGCATAATCTTATTATATATTATTGTAGTGATTAACTAGTTTTTCAATCATTAAATCACGATGTTTTATTATTTCATCTACTCCCCAATTTTGATTTTTAGTAAAGATATAATATGATTTTAATGTATCGTATGTGTTTTTGTCTTTAAAAAAACCTCTTTTTTCTTCAAATGATTTTCTACTGTATTCAGAATTTTGAGCAACACTTAACAATACTAAATTTCCAAATGAATCTAAATTTTCATCACCTAATGGTGGGTTTTTTATTAAATTTTCTGGATTTTGAGGGTATATATGTTCAACAGAATTTCGAGACATTATTCTGAAATTTTCAAATTCAGGTGTTCTAATTTCATCCCAGTTTTTCCATAAAATATATTCTAATTTTTGAAACCAATAATGCTGAAATTTAGTGCCATTACTTTCTGAAAGATAACTATTTAAATTAAAAACACCATTAATTGAATTTTCAATTAATAACAGTGAAGCTTCTTTATCAGTCATTGATTTATTAGTCGATAAAGAATTATCAATCATTTCTAATTTAAGAAGTAAATCATTGTGAGTTGCTGCGAAATCATTATGGTTGACAATCAAATAACCTAAATATGATGTTAACCAAAACTGTCTTAAATAATCCCCCGTAAAATATAGCACGCTTTGCAACATTAACATAGAATGTTTGCCATATTTAGATCTACTATAATATGTTTTTTCGTTTTTATTAAAATTAACTAATTCTAAAGTTTCAGATTTGTTGTCAACGTCAGTAATCCATTTCACAATATACTTATCAAACAAAAATCGTACTTCCCACAGTAATAAGAAGAATCGTTTAATCTCTTCTTCATCATTTCTAGACTCTAGTGTTTTAAATACTTCAATTAGTCTATTGATATGAAAAGTCCCTTCAAAGTCAGGCAATCCTTCATTCTTAATATGCAAACGGTATGTATGTAACAGTAATTGACCAAAATTAATAATTGATCTACAGAATAATTCTTCAGAATCTCCAAATCTATCCTCTCTCATATTTTGAAAGGCTGGTTCATTATATGGGGATATCTGGGTTATATTCACTCCATCTATGGAAAATTCATTTACAGATGAATTTGTGCTATATGTATATTCATATTTAAATATTGATGGATCAAAAGATATACATTTAGTCAAATCAATTGCATTGAAATCTGTTAATGGAAAAGATGCTCTTACATTTCTTTCAAAGAAATTGTTCATATTTTCACAGGCCTCCCAAATTTTTCCAAAAGTAACTTTTTCGTCTATCAGACTTAAAAGATTCGCTTTTACAATATCTGTTTGTTCCAGTTGAACTCCTGCGCTATTGATTATTGAAAATAGTTTGTTTAAATCGGTATCATTTGGGGTTGTATTTTTAATCAAAAATATTTTTTCATAAATATAATTTCCAAATTCTTCAATGTTTATATTATTACCTTGTAACTGTTTAATGTAACCTTCAATAAAAGTTAATCCGTTTGCAATATTTTTTAAATAAGGATAGTTTGTAATTGATTCTTCATCAAATTTTTTATTTAAAATTATTTCATCATCTAAAAGAAATTTGAAATAATCTGTTACTTCTTCTCTGATGTCAAAACTTAGTCTTAATTTGTTGTTGATTTTTAGAAAGTTAGTAATTTTTGAATTTGGTTCGTGTTTGTTTATAACAAATGAAATGAGCCACATAGTTGTAAACCTTTGCTGTCCATCAATCAACTCCGCATCAAAACCATTTTCTTTTGTTAGAAAAGTTCCAATAAAATACTCTTGATGTTTTCCAGATGTAAAAGTTTTACAAAAATCATCTAATAATTTTTTTAATTGTTCATCTCCCCAAACGAAAGGTCTTTGATAAGTTGGAATTGAAAAATGAAAATCTTTCAAATGCTCAAGATTAACAATCTTTGTCTCAAATCTTTTATTTGATGTTACCATTATTTGAGTTTTAAAGTTATAGATTCAATGAGGTTATAATCAAAAGATTTAGGATTTGCTTTATAGACCTTTATCTCTTGTGTTTTTTCGAAATATGATTTTAATGTTTCTATATGTTTGCCTTTAGAATTATTGCTTTCAGTGTTATCTGTGTCAAAGGAATATTTGAATTTTTTCAAAAATGTAAATAGTTCTTCCGGGGTGTAAACTTCCAAAATATTATCAATAAATTGATAATCATAAACAAATTTGAATATGCTATCTTCTCTAACATTTCTAGCTTTAGAGACACGTAAAGAATAAATCATTCGATATAACCATAATGTAGCATCAAATAATTTATAAAATCCAAACCTACTGACATAAGCCATAATGGATATTTCCAATAGTTCCTTTAAAAATAAAGTTCCATTATTACCGTGCATCACTTTATTTCTAAAGTCATAAAATCTATCATCTACTCTGTAATCTGTTTTATGCTGTTTAAAAAGAATTTTATAAAGATTTATGTAATCATTTATGTAATCTAAAGTATTATTCCCATCTGAGAGGGGTTGTTTTAGCTGTTTAAAATTGCTTTCTTGCATTTGAAGTAAAAGTTCTCCCTTTCTCTTTACGGCACTGTAATGATATGAAATATCTTTATTGTCTTTTTTTGTTTTTAAAGTATATTCATCTATCAAGACACTTTTTACTCCTCTTTCATCTCGGTAAAAAGGAAACTGTCTCCATTTTCTATTATCCCAAAACCTGATTTTAGTAAGATTTTGAACGACATATTCAACCATTGTACTATCAATAGTTTCCCATTTTCTAGCTTGATAATTTACAATTTTGTTATTTGTGATTGCTCTTAAATGATGTGCTTTTAAAATATCACTTCCACTTAATCGTACACCACCAGTATTTTGCGTTTCAAAAAAAGTATATGCTAAATCTTCGGTTGAGGTAACAACTAGTGTAACATTTATTTTACTTAAATCTAATGCTTCTAAAATCTTTTCTTTTACTTCGATATACTCAAATACTTCACCGTCAAACACTGATTTTAAATAAGATAAATTATGTTGAATGTTTGCTACTGATTCGCTTGCATTGTATTTAATGCCACTTATAAAATCAGAATTTTTGAATTTATTAAGTAACAGTGTGGTTGTAATTCGCTGTTGACCATCAATAATTTTTAGTTTATCTCCATCTTGATGCAAAATAATACTTCCCAAATAGTATAGAGGTTTTTCTGATTTATTATTGTCGTGATATTCTAATAAATCGTTTAATAATCCATTTATTTGCTTTTCTTTCCAAACATAAGGACGTTGGTATTCTGGAATATACAATTGCCCTTTGATGCCTGAATTTGGAATCACTTCATAGTACGAGTTTACTAATTCTTGAAATGTGCAACTTATTACTTTTACTTCCATAAATTATATCATCTTAACTTTGAAATTAACTGGCTCTTGACACAAACTACTGATATCACCTCTAATGATTTGAATGTCAACTCTTGATGTCTTCTCATTATAATTATAAACTCTGTATAAAAAGTAATTGTCTTTTTCTATTTTGCTTCTTTCCATTTCAGTTCGGGTAATATAAAAAACAGTGTTGGCATTCCCTTTTGTGGTTTTTACTTCAATATATTTTTTGTTTTGTTTTGCATCATAAGATAAAATATCATAGCCCAAACCATCTCCAATATTTTTAGCATCGTGCTTCACTTTCTTGGCCAAATTAGTTTTGTTTAGTTTAATCAGTTGTTCCTTTTCGTATTCAAGTACAAACAATTCTCCTAAATTACCCAACCTCTTGTTTTCAATATTATTCTTAATATGATTAGTAGTAAAAGGGGCAAAACTTACTGTTGATATTGTTATTTCAATAGAAGAAGGACTTGTAGTTTCAATATTGATTTCTTCTGCATCTAATTCTTCATCTTCAATAATTTCGATATCTGGCAAGTGACGCACTACAGCATAAATAAAAATCTTGAGTCAGAATATTTAAATCAGTATCGATATAACAATCATTGGTTAATGTTTGATTATGTAGTCTTAATAGTGGTTGGTCTTGTGATAATTCATATTTTATGATATCACATAAATTTTGATATTGACCAATGTTGTCAATTTTACCAGCAATTGATTTATAATCATAGTCAATTTTTTCAATAAAAGATTTGAACATTCGCTGTTTGTAAAAATAATAACGATCAGGATATCTTAACGCTAAATAGACGACAACTGCTCTGTGGTCTTGATAGTCATTGTCAACATCATAATTTTGATTAAGTATTTTTATATTGGAACGAAAAGTTTCAATTCTTTCATTGATGTCATTTTCTTCATTATAGAGTTCCCTGAAATAACTTCGAATTAATTCTGGATTATCTATAGCGTACGTTTGCAGCATTCTTTTTGGAAAGTATTGACCGGAATCAAGTAAATTAAAAGTTTTTCTTAGTGATAATGCTAGCATTTCTGCAAAATTTTCCGCATCAATATCCCAATGGTCTTGAAATTGTTTGACGGCTTTCCATTTATAAAGCTCTTGATGATTTACTAATTCAAAATTGTCTTTATACGATTGGATGTAACTTTTTATTTTTTCTAAATTCATAGATACTTGTTTTTTTTAACTAAGCTTAATTTTCAAATTGTAAATCCATCTTTCAAACTCATTTTATACTCCTTTAATTTCTCTCTCGGATATACTAATTACCCTTTCGAAATTTTTTCTCTTTTTCTTTTTGTATTGAATCCATTATAAAAACAAAAAGTTGACGAACTATCTCATCAGATTTTAAAGTAGTTGTTTTATCAATTCTCCAAACAATTTGTTTTGAATCATTTAAATCAACTTTCGGTTTAATTGTTTTAATTAATTTTGGTTCTTCGCCAGGGAAATAGCTCATTCTTGTTTCAATAGACAGATATCCATCCCACATTTTAATTGTTAATTCAGCATCTCTAACCCAATTGCTAACTCTATTTTCATAACTTAACGTAACTGTATAACCTTCAGAATACACCAAAAATGATCTTCCCAATCTTTCTCTTTCTGTTTTAAATGTAAAATCAGTTTGGTCAGTATATTTACGAGCTTTTTCTTCTATTTTATCAAAAAGTAATTCAACTTCTTTTTTTGCAAGTTTAACACCTTCAGTTGATTCAAGAATACTATTTATTTCATTGTTTAGCTTTTCCTTATTACTCAATTCATTTGCGACTGCTATTATTGGGTCATAATCGGGATTATTAAAATCAGGAATTGCACCTAGTTCAGGCCTAACAATTTCTGGCTTGTTGTAGATTATTCTGCTTAAATTAAATGCATCATTCTCAAATTTAGAATCCTCTTGCATTAGATGATAAACCTTTGTTCCAATATAAACTGGAGCACTTGTAGCTTTCGTTCCTTGTCGTAAAACGGGGATAAACTTTTCGTTATTAGCTTGCAAATCATATAACGCTTGAGAAATTAAGGAATACTCAAATCCTGTTCCGCCTGTTCTAGCATCTGCCTTCTTTTTATATTCTTCTGTAAGCACTATAATGACTTTATCTGCTTTTTCTAAACCATTTTCCATAAAATGGGTTAGGTTTTTACCAGCAGCCAAATCAAATTGGTCTAGTAAAACTTTACAACCTGCTTTTTCTATTAAGTAATTTGCAAGTTTTAAAACCCATTCTTTATGTTCTTGACTATCCCAAGAATATGAGATAAAAACAGTTAATCTATCTTCCATCCATTTTTTATTTTTCTAACACACTTTTATTTTACCCGTTACTGCACTATTTATTAAACTGCTTTTATACTTTTTCATACTAATTTTCTATTTATAATTATTACAAATACCTATCAGTCAAATAATTGATGTAATCTTCATTGCTAACATAAAACTCTTTTGATAAATTAATAATTACCTCTTGATAAGTTATATGTCTGAATTTAATATTATCCTTTTTAGCTATCTCAGCAAATTTTTCAATTTCTTTTCTATGCTCTAATCCATCATTTCCAATTACGTCGTACCAGAGATATAAAAGTGTAAAACCACCTTCAGGATACTTATTTTTCAAGCCTAGTATGTGTTTTATTAACTGAGCTGCATCTAAATATTCAAATTTATTGATATCAGGTGAAATTATATTTGCTAATTTTTGTAGACTAGGGATCCATTTCCAAAGTTCATCTAATTGTGCTGATGTATAAACTTTACGTAATCCCTTGGGCTTGCCATTATATGGTTCTGTAAATTTTGATTCTATGGCATATACATTATGATCGTACTCTATAACAACATCTAAATTAGGTTTCTTTGGAAAATCTTTCTTATTGTCGCATATCTCAAACTTCTGTTCAAATCGTACAGCATTAGGCAAGGTATCTGAATTAAAAGGCCTTCTATTAATTAACCTACAGGCAGAAAGTATTGAGCTTACATCTTTTTCCTGCCAATATTGAAATACATTAACAGGTAATGCAGAAGATGAGTGTAATGCTTTCATTTTAGCCAATCGAGTCTTACTATCTTTTGTTTCATTACCATCACCTTCTTTAAAATTTTTATCTGTTTCTTCAGATAACTGTTGATTAAATATATTCGCAGTGATAGTATTTAAGTAGTTTTTTTCACCTTCGTTAGGAATCGTGCCACCAAAAAGCTCTAAACCTTTTCTTTTTGCCCAATTTTGCTGTTTTGCTTGTATGTATTTTAATCCATTCATAGTTTTATTTATCTATACCACTCTAACCTTCCCCGTAACAACCCCATCAATCAAACTCATTTTATACTCCTTCAACTTCTCGATCTCTTGCTCTTTCAACGATATAGCCGTGGCGATTTTGGTGGTTCCTATTTCTATAAATTCAGCTATTTCGATTTGTTCTTGTTCAGAAGGAACTAAAAAGTAACCGTTTTTTAAATCAGAACTTCCTAGACCAACTCTAGTTATACCGTTTGAACAAACTTCAAATTGAATATTAAATAATTTAGTTTGTAATGCTCTGAATAGATATTTGCCATAACTGCTTTTATATGTTCTAATCATAGCTAAATGATACCCACAAACAACTTTTGTTAAGTCTTCTTTGATGTAAGTTGGTACAGCAATATCAGTGGCGGTTTCAGAATCTTTTGTAATTACAATGTCACCTTTTTTTAGAGTGAATTTTGTTATTTGATCTAATGTTGCTGTTGCAATCATAAAATCCATATCATCAGTTATGTAGTCATTTTTATATACATCAGTATAATTACAAAGTCTAACTTCTTTTTCATTTACTTTACTATGCTTATCTATATTACTGGGAAAACAATTCGCCAGATATCCTAGTTTTTTCACCTCCCATCCTTCAGGAATCTCCCCAATCCATTCCACACCGCTGTCTTTCAACTTCACGGAATCGTTTAAACCTCTGGTAACGGCTTTATGAATTAAGATTTGTCTACTTTCTTTGAGCAATTCTATTTGTTTTTGCTTGATGGCAATGGCTTGGTCTATCTTGGCGGTTTTGTCGTCTAAAAACAGTGCTATTTCTGTTTGTTCTGAAAGATTCGGAAATGGCAATTTCATTGACCGTAATTCATCTCTTGAAACTTTTAGCCTCAAAGTGTTATATTTCCCTTCCCCTCTATCAATAGCCATCAATCCTTTTCCAAGACTATACAAAACACCTTTAACTGTTTTACTTCTAAATAAATACTCATAAAACTTGGTAGTATAAGAATTATTAAGACCTCCGTGATATGTATAATAAACTGGACTTACACAACCAAAATAGTCTGAAACACCAACTGCTCCCACAATCATATTCATACTATTAAACACTAAATCACCTTTATGAGCTAATTTATATTGGGTAAAATCATCTTTAAATCGGTCTAAATTTGTAGTTTTTTCAGCATACAAAGTAACCCCTTTGTCAATAGAAAGTGATAGTATCTCTTTAGTCCTGATGGGATCATTTTTTTCATTACGCTCCATTAAAATATTTTTAAATGATTCAACTTTCCAATGCTCCGGAATTTCGCCCAACCATTCCACACCGCTGTTTTTATACTTTTCGTATTTTTTCATTGGTTATAGGTTTAATATTTCAGCAATAAGCCCATCACTTTCTTTTTCTAAAGCCAAAATATCGGCAATTACAGCTTCGATAGCACGCAAGGGTTTGTGTTGGTAGAAATATTTGTTGAAACTGATTTCGTAACCAATCTTGGTAGCATCAAGGTTAATCCAAGCTTCGGGAACGTGGGGTTGTACTTCACGCAGAAAGTAGGTGTGAATAGCTTCTTTTAAGGGGATATTTTCTGTATCTCGCAAATCGCTTTCGGTTTCATACACAATATATTCCCCTTTTTTTGCAGTTGGATAATAACCGTAATCAGCCAATTCACTTTCGGTACAATCCAAATGGGCTAATACTTTGTCCAGTTTGTCACCAGAAAGTTTCACGGTACTTTTTACCACTTTTTCGGCATCGGCATCATACCAACTTACGGCATTGAGAATGGCGTTTTTTTCGGAAGCGCTTAATTTTAGTTTTTGTTCTTTGATCACCGCATCTACTTTTTGTGTAAAGAGGTTAAAATCGGTGTACAGGACATTGCCAAAACTATTTAATAAAATAGTGGCTTGTTCCAGTAAAAAAGCTTGTTTGTCCCAAGTGGTTTTGGAAACCAATTTCTTTTGGTTGGCTGCGGTCAAATTCAATTCATTCTTCTCGCACCAATCCAGTATTTCTTTTTTATGATTTTCCACTTCCTTGTAAATGGCTTCACCATAAGTTTCATAGGCATACACCATCGGTTCTTTTAGGGTCTTGTCGTACCGTAATTCAGCTATGCGTTCCGCAGTGAATTGGGCTTTGAGGCGTTTGGGTTTTTCGATAGTTACTTTATGATAACCAAAATCGCTGTTGTCAAATACTTTAGAAGCAATGCCTTCATCAGCGGTCCGTTCGATAGGTGCCAAATCCGTATAGGTTTTTACAATTTCGCTAATGTGTTCGGGAGCGAACTCACAGTTTTTGTTTCCTAAACTCTTGCGGAGTTTTCGGTACAATTGTAGAGCATCAATCAATTGTACTTTGCCTTTGCGGTTGGTGGTTTTGTTGTTGCTCAAAATCCAAACATAAGTGGTAATACCCGTATTATAAAACAAGTTGTTGGGCATTTGCACAATGGCTTCCAACCAATCGTTTTCAATAATATAACGACGAATGTTGCTTTCTCCACCGCCGGCATCACCAGTAAACAAGCTACTTCCGTTATGCACCGAAGCAATTCGGGTTCCCGAAGGACTTTGCGAAAGTGGTTTCATTTTGCTGACCATTTCCATCAGGAACAACAATTGCCCGTCAGAGGAACGCGGAATGGCATCGGCATCTTCTTCAATACCCCAATAGTTTTTCAATCGGATTTGAAAACGGGTATCAATGACGTCTTTTCCGTCCTTGATGTATTTTTGCTCACTCGCCCAAGATTTCCCGTAAGGCGGATTCGACAACATAAAATCGAAAGTGGTTCCTGCAAATTCATCAGTAGATAGGGTAGAACCTACCCGGATATTTTCGGGATTGTTCCCTTTAATCATCATATCCGATTTGCAAATGGCGTAGGTTTCATCGTTGATTTCCTTGCCATACAAATACACATCAGAGTTAATCGCACGGATTTCGCCTTCTTCATCCTTGATGAAATTTTGTGCTTCGGTCAACATACCACCACTACCACAAGCCGGGTCGTAAATGGTCATTACAGGAGGAAGATTGTTTTTGATGGGATCGAAAATAATGTGGGTCATCAGGTCGATTACTTCACGTGGTGTGAAATGTTCTCCAGCTTCTTCGTTATTTTCTTCGTTGAACTTGCGGATTAATTCTTCAAAAACATAGCCCATTCCCAGATTGGATAATTCGGGTAATTTGCGTCCGTTGGTATCTAATTTTTCAAATGGTGTCAGGTTGATATCTGGAGAAGTAAATTTTTCCAAGACATCCAACAATACATCTTTGGAGGCCATATGCCGAACTTGACTTCTCAATTTGAATTTTTCAATGATTTCTTTTACGTTGGCACTGAAACCGTTGAGGTAATCTTCGAAATTGGTTTGCAATAATTGCTGGCTGTTGGTAGCGGTATCGTGGAGGCGTTGCAAGGTCCATTGGCTGGTGTTATAAAACACGTAACCGGAAGCCGCTCGCAATCCGTTTTCGTCCCATTCGGTAAAGCCAGCTTCATCCCGTTGGAATGTTAGTTCTTCCATCACGGCATCTTTAGTTGGTTCTAATAAGGCATCTAAACGGCGTAAAACCACCATTGGGAGGATTACATCGCGGTACTTACCACGAACGTAAACGTCACGCAAACAATCGTCTGCAATTGACCAAATGAAGGAAACTAATTTATTGTGTACGGATTGGTTCATTGTCTTGAAATGGTATTATTTTTTTATATGGAAATTATAGTATTTGCATTTATTGGGTTCAAAAATGTAAGACGTAAATCTATGGTTTTTATAAGTAATAACCTATTCAAATTATGAACAGGTTATGCACTGTTTACAATTGACGGATGCGTTTTATAACTTAGAATTAGCATAAAAATATTGAGACTTATTCCTCTAATAATTCAACTTCACCTTCTAATTCTAATGCTTTTATTGTTTGTATAGCATTACCGGCAATTCCACGAATGGAACCGTACATATTAATCGCATTTGCTATCACTTTATCAATTTGTTTTTCACGTTGGCTCCAGATGCGTTGCATACTTCTTTTTTCGGAGTTGAGGTCGGATTGCATTTGTGTAAATCCTTCTACAATACCTTCCATTTGCAAATGGAATTCGTTGCTTGTTAGGAAATCATATAGCATTGCCATTTTATCGCCTTTATTTTCTTGAGATTGAACCGCTTGACTTACCTGAATCAAGGTTTGACGTAAAACAGCACTTAATCCCTTGAATTCTTCATAAGTACAAATCCAGATCCCGTCTTTCATTCCCATTCTGTCCATTCCGTTAGGCAATACTTCGGACACTAAAACGCCCAAGTCAGCTTTTTTAATTCGGATATCATTCTTGAATTTTTCAATCCAACTTGCGCTAAATGCTTTGGTACGCTTGCTTTCATAATAGATGGAACCGCAATTTTGTAGCTCTCTGGTGTTTACGATTTGGAGGCAATCGGCGCCATTAGCTCCTTTTTTTATTTCATCAATGGTATCCAAAGGAAATTGAGAAGCCAACCATTCTTCAATAGCCAGTTCCATCACTTCGCCTTGCAATTGCATTGAGCCTTGTTCTTGCTTGCGCTTCATTTCCTCGGTGAGTTTCTTTTGTTCTTCGAGTTGCTTGTTAAGGGTTGCAAATTTCAATTCATTTTTATCGTCTTCTTGTTTGCGGATTTTTTCACGTTCTAGAGTCAAGGTCTCATTTAACTTGATTTGATTTTCGGCTTCAATAGCTTCTTTCATTTCCAGTTTTTCTCTTTGCAATTTGGCGTTTTCAGCCAACATTTTGTTGAAATCAGATAGTTTTTCCGATTTTTCAGAAAGTTCTTTTTCCATAGAAAGAAAAAGTTCTTTATTTTCTTCTACTAACTTGATTTTTACTTTTTCAGTAATAACTACTTCAGCAGCTTTTTTCTCCTTTTCTAAACGTTCCTGGAAGAGTTCGTTTTCCAGTTTCTTCTTGGCTTCAAAATCTGCTTTGTCTTTTTCAAATTGCTCGTTTTTAGCAGCTAATTCTGCAGCTTTTGTATTTGCAGTGGCTTGGTATTCTAGACGAATACTGTCTTCTAGTTGATGTTTTAGAATTTCATTCACATCGATAGATTCACCGCATTTAGGGCATTTAATAGAAGTTTGCTCAGACATAAGAATTACTTTTTATTGGTTTACTCTGCAAATTTAGAGAGGGTGTGTGCATTATGAGTGCATAGTAAATTACTGTTTTTTATTTTTTTGAATTTTAAGCCCTTAATTAGTTTTCAATGCTAATATTATAAATTATATCGTGTAGTACATCTTTTCGTATTTCAAAAATTTGATTTTCAAAAGTCATTTCATTTGAGGTAAGTCTGTCTAATGGTTTAAAACCGTGGGCGATTCCGCCATCAATACGAATACTAAATGAAATATCGTTAGTAGTAAATTGGAAATAACGGTAATGCGGCAGTCTGTTTTCCTCCTTTATATTAATCTTGAAATTAAAACATTTGGATAACTCCATCAAATCATATGCATAATCATCATACTCTTTGTAATTATAAATAATGTATTCCGGATAATTAGGGCTCTTGAAGGCCGATTTTTCTAAATTAACATTAAATTCTGAAACAGTAATTGACAACAATTCTTTCAATTCATTTATAAATTGTAACATCAAACGCATAGAAAATTCAGATTGATTGTATTTGTCATAATACGCAACAGTGAAAGTTTTGTCCTTTATTTTTGACTTGAAATCTTGAAAATTATTCAGATTTTCTATTAGAAATTTAGCTACATAATTACTTTGACTATTTCTTGGAATAGATTGAATTCTAGATTCATATAAATTATTCGTAGTAAAATTTGGTAACGGAAAAGGTTCGTGATTCTTAATGTTATCTAGCTCCACTTTATAGAATTTTTCTGGGACATCTTTCGTCCAATTGCTTTCTAAATTAGCATACTTTGCCTTAGATACATATCCAATTTTAGTGTTGTTTCCAAGTTCTATTGAAAGATGTATTGGATATTCTAAAACAGCATCATCGTTTCCTTTTTTTAAATTGTAGTTATGCGATAATAAGAGCATAGACAATTTTTCCTGATTGTTTGCATATTTGGCCTCGCCTTCTACATTAAGGTTGATTTTGATTCTATCTCTTTTTAAATTTTCAAGCCATTCTATGTTATCTGTTTCCCAATTTGCAATTTTATTGTTAGTATGGATGTTTATTTCTTTGATTCCAAAATGGTAATTATAGCGTTTAATTTCATCCAATAAAGAGCCAAAGATAGGACTAGCTTTTAACGACTCTGATTTCAGAACATCTGGTAATTGGTTGTCTAGGGCTATTTTTAACCAATCAATAGCAATGTGTCTATCAAGGTCTTCAATATGCCATTGTGTAGTGCGGTCAATAAGACATCTGGTGCATCCCGTACTTTTACATTCGCAATGGTCCAAAACTTCTAAGGCTTGCTGGAGAATTTTATCAGTATATAAACGGAATTGTGAGGCATAGCCAGCACCTCCTTTAGCCGTGTCGTATATGAAAACAGTGAGATAACCATTGTATCTTTTAATACCAAAACCTAATTCAGCTTCTTCGATAGCTAGTAATTCAGCTAAGGATTTAGTAAAGATAACACCTAGCGTATAGGCTAGTTTTTTTTCGTTTACAAAAGAGTTGTCTTGCTTTTTTAAGCGTATTTCTGTAAAATCAGTTTTAAATTTACTTCCTAAAATAATATGATCACGTATGTTTTGGGCTGAACACAGTGTTTCTCCATCTTTGTCTTTTCCTCCTCTCAGGCGTTTGTGTCCTTCGAGTTTATCGTTTGAAGCTTCTACTTTTCCACAATCTAAGCATAAACTATAACCTTCGCCATTTCCGGTATTGTAAAAAAGAATCTGAGTATTTTCTTCTTCAGTGCTAGAACGATAATCGATAAAACCGTTTTGTTCCAATTTCCAAGGTTCAATATTGAGTAGTAAAGGCTCTAAATATTGGGGTTTACTTTTTTCTGAAATCACTCTTGTTGGCGTGCTGAATAAATCGATTGAAAAGCCAGCAGGTTCCACCAGTTCTGTATAGATTCCTTTGTGTTCTCCTAATTCTAAACCGACGAATGAATTTGAGTTACCACACTTTGGACAGTTTTCGTTTACTTTTCCAAAATCTATTGTACGTTGATACCCACAATGTTTACAGCCCTGTATGGTTGAACGCTCTGTAGCTTGTCCCCAGTTGTTTTTCATTATTATACCAGAAGATTTGTAATTTAATCCGTCGATAAGAATGTTGTTTCCTGGAGCAAATTCAGTTAATGCTCTTGTAATGGGATAACTTGGATTGGTCTTAAATTTATTTTGTTCAGTACGGTTGATATCGGATAATGTTAATTTTTCGAAATCCACTATACCTGTCGGTAATCCTGCATTTGGTAAAAAGTTATCTTCAGCTAAGTAGCTTATCACAAATTTTTGAAGAAATTGCCCTTTTCTGTATTTGACAGCTTTATAAGCTGGACTGTTATCACCAAATTCGGCTTCTAATTCGGCCAATTTTTTTTCGTAACCTTCTTTCTGTTTTCTTACCCTTTGAATAACTTTTTTGAAATTATCAGTAACCATAGAGATCAATTGTTTTGGACTACTGTTGCTCAGAGGTGTTTCTTTAACGAGGTAGGTTAATTGGGATTTTAAGTGGGAGAGATTATTACTCTCTAACCAGTTTAAAAAAGCTTCGGCAATAGTTGGAGCACCATCAAAGAAAAACTTATCTATATTTTCCTTTATATTAAGGCCACTTTTTTTGTTTTCAGGCTGTCGAACAAAAATGCCAAATAATAAAGAATTAACGTGCCTTGCTACAATATTTTTACTATCAAATGCCAGAATAGGAGGAGCAATCTTATGTTCTAATGCCCATTTAGGATTGTTCATAGTTCTTAACCCAATAGGATTAGGTGCGCAAAACGTTAAAGCTAGCGATTTGTTTTCGGAACGACGACCAGCACGACCTGTTCTTTGTAGGTAGTTAGCAGGCATAGGAGGCACATTACTCATTACTACTGCAGAAATTCCGCCAATATCAACACCCATTTCCATTGTTGTAGAACAACTTAAAATATTAATTTCTCCTGTTTCAAATTGTTGTTCTAGTTCTTTCAGTCTTTTTTTATCTTGTTGGGCTGAGTGTTCACCAGCTAAATATAGTTTGTCGAAATCAAAGATACGCTCGTGAAGATTATTCCAAAGTCCTTTATCTCTTGCTTCTATGCTGTTTTCTTGTAGCCATTTATCGACCATACTAATCTCAATTTTAGTATTTTCTTTATTGAGATGATAAGGATAAGTATATGTTGGAAATTGGTAGTTCTTACTCTTGTCTATTTGATAGTTTATTAAATTTTCTTCCATAAGATTGCCTTTAATCCAAGGAGAATACCCTCTGAAGATTTTATCAACTAATCGATTAGTGACTGGACATAAAAATTCTTGTCCAGCAATTTCAAATTGTGTTTTTTCAAAGAAATCTAATTTATAACCTTCACCATCATTACTGAGAATTTTTTCTCTTAACGTACGCCATAATGTTTCTAATAAATCGTTGAGCTTGTCTTCTCTTTCTTTAGTTATTTCCTCTTTATTATGCCAACCTAAACCTGCACAGATTAGCAAAACTAAACGAGATTGTACAATTGAATTTGGATTATATAAAGCCCATTTTTTTGCGTTGACAACAACTGAACTGGAAGGGTATAGTAATTCAGAATAATATAATTTTGAAGTGAATATCCTCATTGCATCATCAAAGAAAAAATGAACTCGATTACGTACTACATAATCTGCAGCAATTTTTAATAAATTGTTCCATTCCTCTGAAGAAAGCCCTAAGTTTTTAGCATTATCAGGTAAAGAAATGTTTTCGAGAGTTGGATAAACTAAATTTATCAATCCTAGATTTTCTAGAGATCTTTCTCTAGGCAATCTTCGAGAAAATTGGTCGTATAGTAAAGATTTTGCATAGGTTTCATTTTCAATAGTAAAATTGTTTCCTCTTGCACTTTTATGATATAGTGTTTTAAAATCATTTTTAGTTTTTATAAAATCAATGATTTCATTCCAGCAGGAACGACTATTTGATAATGATTCCCCTGCTTTATCACTCAGAGCATCTTCAATACCTAATAATTTTTTTTGTAATTCTGGTCTTAAAAAGGGAGGAACTTTATCTAACTGATCTACATAATAAGCTCTTTCTTCAATAAGCTCTTGTTTAGTTCTGTTTACTTTATTGGTTTTAAGTTTTTTCAATAAATAATGATAGGTCTGGTATCGAATCCAGTCACTTTCACTATCAATATTTATTAGTGCCGCTATCTTGGCAGTACCTTGTCTACTATCTGTAAAAGAGATGTACTTTTTACCTTTGTAAAGTGTTTTTGATGTTATTGTAGTAGCATTTTGAGTTTGGTCTAAAACAATATCGGATAAAATTCTATTTGTAAAAGCTGATGAAATCCTGAAGTGAATAGGGTTTGCATTTTGATTTCCACAGTGGGGACAATGACTATCGTCTGTCATTAGAAAATCATCACCAGTTATAATATTATTGTTTTCTGAAATGGCACAAGGAAATAGATTTTGATTTCTTAAATTTTGAAATAAATTGTTTTTAATAAGTCTAACGGTATTACTATTTGTAGATTCTTGTTCATTTTCATCACTTTCATTATTTTCCATATTGAAAGCTTCATAACCTACACTAGCTTTTTGGGTTATTTTATCTCTACCATCTCTGCCTTTTGCTCTTTCTCCTTCAATCATCATATTCCCACAACTCCTACAGGCTATTAACTCCAATAAAGGATGGCCACAGCTGCATTTTTTTCCTGCCACAGTATACATTGTTCCTAATGCTTTTTCAGGTCTGTTTTCTTTGTGCTTATCACATTTAGAATTAGTGCATACATAAACCCCTCCAATTCCTCTTGTGAAAAAGTGACCTCTTAACGGCAATAAATTTTCTTTACCCACCACTTGGTCGGCAAGAATATCGATAGCTTCTAATTGTTTGGACTTATCGATTATTTTTAACTTTTGACCAATTTCATTTTGGCTTAAGCCTGCGGAACTTAGCAATTCATTTCTTAAAAGTTTTATATTATTTTGAGTTAATTTATCCGACAGATTTGGAATATCCTGATCCGCTATTTGATTGTTAACTCTTTTACCTTTTATGACTTCAATTTGATCTATAGCAATACCACATAAGTCAGACATAAATTTTTTAAGTATATCCGTATTGCCATCACCCACGGTTGCAGATGTGATAGCAAATCTTACATTAGCAACATCTACTTCAAAAGCAGCAATAACACGACGAATTAATAAAGCCATTTCGGCAGCTTTAGAACCAGTAAGTGTATGCGCTTCGTCTAATAATATCCATCTTAGTTTTCCCTTGGATTTTTCTAGGATAGGTACATCAGCATTTCTTACCAACATATATTCCAACATTGTTGGGTTAGTGAACAAAATCTGCGGAGGTGTTTCTCTAATTTGGTCTCTTGAAATCAATTCTGGTAATCCCTTACTTTTTTTTTCTTTGCTACTTTCTTTGTTTGTGGTTTCACCTGTTAAGAGCGCATAATTGATTCCATCTAGAGCAGAGCACCAAGCGTGCATTCTTTTTTTCTGGCTTGCAATCAATGCATTTAAAGGGTATAAAAAAATGGCATTAATGCTTTGTTGGTTTCTGCAATTTTCGTGAATATCTTGTAGTACAGGCAACATAAAACACTCTGTTTTACCAGATCCTGTTCCAGTAGTAACGGCAATAGATTTTTTTTGATTGAGCAATGCTTTCCAACTTTCTATTTGGTGTTTGTATGGGTTTCTATCTTTAGGAAATTGGAACTCAGGATCCTTAATAGAATCCAAAGCATTAATAAACTCTTGATGAAATACATTTGTTGTTTCCCCAAAAGTAAGTTTGTCTTGTTCCCAAGGGAAAGTGTTTTGGAAAACCGCATCTGCTATTATAGGTTCTTGTGTCAACAAATACTTAAAGTAATCTTGCATTTCTTTATCTCCGGTTGCCCAAAGTGATAGAATTGCATCCGTTAATCTGTTTTCTGTTTTAGTATAAAATTCTTGAAAATTCATAAGCTTATTGGTTAATTAAGGCGTGTAAAATGACTCTATTGTAAAACTCGGGATTTAAATACTGACTGTATTGTATGTTTCTCCTGATTGCATCTTTAAAATCATTACCTGCCCAAATAGGATATTCTTTTTGGGTATCGTTAATTGATTCCGCTACTGCAATTGGTGATTTCAATAATAATTTCACTGGTGAATGATCCGTAATAGAAATATTATATTCATTTGTAATTTTAGGACTATGAAAAGGAAGTTCCTTAAGAACTCTTTCACCAAGTTGCGATCTTAAATCCCGAATGTCACTATTTAGGATATTCACTTTTTTAATATTTTCGCCTGTAATAATTTTTAAAATATTATCAAATCCATTTTCCCTCATATATAAAGATAGTAATCCAAAAATTTGTTCAAAATATTGATTATTATATAGCTCATCCAATTCAGTTATAGCAATTTCCCAGTCTTCTTTTTTAATCCAATGAAAGCAAAATCCTAAATCCTTTTCCATTTCAGGAATCGCTTTTTGAATAAAGTAATCGGTTTCTTCCTGGTAAATTCCTATGAATAAAAAAGCTCTAGCAGCGACCTTAGAACTTCTCGAAATCGCTCTTAACTGATCGAATGTTGAGAAAGGTATATCATTTTTTACACAAATATTAAAGTAAGTTAACAACTGCTTCCATATTTGGCTTTCAAAATTTTCTTCTAATAGTTGAGCGTGAAAATTATCTATACGTTCCACTTTACTTATTTCCACAAATTCTTCCTTTGTATTAACGTAGCGAGGCATTAATTGCTTGCCGTCTTCTATGGATGATATAACAATAAATTGATTTGTTATTTCAGTAGTAGGAATAGTATAGGATAATTCATTTCTAACTAAAGGAATTAATTCTATGTATTCTGATTTGCAATTTAATGGAATTGCATATAAATCTAGTTCATCTTCAGAAGACTGTAGACTTACATTATTTTCAAATTGTTCTTCTACATTTAAAGTATGGCTAAACCCAGTAATTTCATAGGTTTTTGATTTACTACCTTCTATTAACTCAAAACACACTTTGTTTCTGTAATCCATAGCATCGGCTAAATAATATAGCCTAGTAATCTCTTCTTTAAAAGAAATGACAGGTTGAGATGATTCTTTAATCTCTTTAGTAATTATCACTTCCGTTTTTAATCTGTTTTTTATTCTTAGAATAGTGCCGGAATTAGGGGTGCTTAAAATTCTAAGTCCGTATAAATTTGCTAAAGTGAGTTTTTCTTCTTCCTCAATTATTTTTCCATCACTATTCGTGATTGCCATTCCTTCAAAAGGAGAAATAATCTCAAAAAATAGTTTCTTTTGGTTTCTTTGTCCAAGGGAACCTTTTATACTGGTGGGAATCTTTGAGTATTCAGTATTAACTTTTAGAGAAAAATTATTATTTGACTGTTGTGTTTTTAAGACAGGTGACTCATCTAGTTTAAATTCAAAAGAGTCAGTATTTCTAATTTCTATCTCTGCGTTATCTATAGATTTATTTAGATATTTAGCTTGAAGATTACCAATGTTATAGAACATATCATAAGCTGTCAAATCGTCTTTTTCTATTTTTATATCCATACAGCCCAATGGGATATGATGTAACTTTGATAGTTCTTCCCAACTTTCATTTGAATTATGTTTTCTAACCCAAATTTTAGACTTTGAATCCGGTAACCTATTGCTATTCTCATCATAAATAATAACATTGGGAATGCTATTTACAACGGGCATACTTGCTTTTAGCATCCAAGCTGGTTTTTTACTTACAATTGTCCATTCGAATGAGTTAACACCACTTAGGTATTTTCTAATTAGTTGTTGATTGCAAATTTCCACTTCTCCTTCAAAAGTTAACCAGGATAATTGTTCGTCGTATAATGAAAGGTCCATTGTTAGAAGATTGCTATACCAATCAACCGGAAAAAGTATAGCAGCCTCATTGTTAGAAGTACCATTTCCTTTTATTAAACGCCATTCATTGTCGGAAAATCTAGACCAAAGGCTCGGTTCTTTTAAGTTCGGAATCGTTTCAATAAAATCTGTTACTTCGTGTTTTTCACCATCCTTTATTACGTATGTATATGGCAAATTACTTACGCCATTCCACTCTTGATTTTGTTGATTATACCAGTCTGTTTTAAAGTCACCGTTAATCATTTTGCGGAATACACATATTAATTCTTCATTTACATAAAACTGATATTCTTTACCTGTTACCTCAAAGCCTAAAATATTGGATAAGGATTCCGAGTTGTATGAATCTGCAAGCCCAATTCTCAGAATAATACTTATTTTCTCTTTTTTGAAACTTAAAAGCCAGTAGTTTTTAGGTTTAGAAAATCTTTGTTTTCTAATTAGTAATTTTTCTCTAGCTTTTAAAGTATTAGAAATTGCTTTTAAAGCCTCACTTTCCTTAAAAAGCTCGTCATAAATATCCTCTTTATTTAAAAATGATTTTACAATTTCGAAACAATTTTCATAAATGTCTTTGTTTTGACTAGACAGAGGCAAAAGTCCAGTAATGTGGGGTTTGAAAATAAAATCCTCAATCGTTTCTGGTTGTTCTTCTAAAACAGCTATTAAAAAATTTAGGTATTTACCTTGATTTTCAGAGATGTGAGATAAAGGTAGCCCTCCTTGTAAAAGTAACGTCCTAAAGTATAGTGTGTTTTGTCGGGTTATCCACTTAATTCCTAACATTCGAGCTCCTGTTACAGCAAGTTTAAAAAAATCTTCTTGATTAAAGTTATATCTAACATTGCCATTTAATGAATTAAAAATCTCGAATTTACTTGGTGTCCCACCGTTATAATTTTTTTTCCACCATTCTGCGTAATACATTGTAACATCTCTTGGATCGATGGATAAAGGTCGAGCAAATTTTAATTCTTCTAGAAGTTTTTCATAATCCTCATCATTAAACATATACTTCCAAAGAGGTCTTCCGTCGTGTTTTGGTAAATTTTTCGCTAAAAGTAAAGTAGAAAAGAAGCTCATAAATATTATATTTAAAATTTATAATGCAAATGTAAAAGGGCTCTGTGCATTATAGAGACACACCGAAATTCAATAATTTTTTAGCTGTTGTTTGATTCGTTCTTTTATTTTGATCACTAATTTTTCTGGAGTAATAACTTTTACCTTTTCACCAAAAGATAGTATTTTCATTTCCAACTCATAATTTATTATAATGTTGATGCGTATTTCCAAAGAATCATCCTCTAAAACTTTCATTTTTTGAGTACTATGAAACGGTTTTGTTTTTATATATGGAGCTTGTTCTTTATTGAAAATCAATTTTACTTCTTCCGATTGTTCGTCCTGTTCTTTTGAAACACCAATCATATCATCAAAAAAATCATTCCAGTTGGTAGTATCTTCTTTGTATTTATTATTTGTTTTTTCTATATCGCCATTTATTCTATCTAATGCCAAATTCCAGTGTGAATTATCATTGTATTCATTATATCCGAAAACAAACCATCTGCTATTGTACTGTTTTAAAAAATAAGGATGGAAGGTAATTTCATATCCAGTAGTGTTGAATGGTTCATATTTTATTTTGACAACTGTTTTATTGATTATTGCATTGAAAATTGGTGTTATTAGATTATACCCTTTATAGTCAATATTAGATTCTAATGACATCACCTTGTTTTCATTATTTTTCAATCCAAATTTGTCATTTAATAATGGAGCTATTTCATTTACCCATTCGAATTCTGGGCTGCCTTCAAATCTTTGTAAAATTGATATTGCATTTTTTAATAGTTCTGCTTCATTATTATTGAGTGGACTTTTATTTATGGAGAAGTTTTTATCAGAATAGCGATAATAGAAACCGCTAGCACCTTTAATGGTTTCAATAGGTGCATCATATCCCGATGGACTCCTCATAAAACGAATATCTTTACGTAAGGTTCTTATTTCAACACCAGAGCTATTTGGATCAAATTCTATAATAGCATCATTTACCGAATCGAGAAGGTTTTCGATGTTGTACTCTTTATTGAAGTTTTGAAAGCATTTATCCAGCTTATTGTACCGGACTAATTGGTGTTTTGTTGTAAACATTTTTATGAGTCTAAATAGCTTGATTTACAACTAAGGACTGAAATCAATCACCTTGTAAATTTAATAAATTTTAACAAATAAACCAATACAAATTTTGAACTGGTTGTTCTTACTGTAAGTAAATCCTTGTGATTGATTTACAGTATTTTGCTTAAATATTTCAAATTTAAAGCATTAAACTAATTCTGTTTTACGGTTTTCCACATTGTGGAAATAATAATTAAATTTTTATAAATTATTGATAATATATATTCGGCTTTTATGGCTTCATTTACCAGGATATACTATATTAATATGGTTTTCTTTCTTGAATTAATTTTATACTGATATTCAATAAAATCTGGAAGTTCCATCAGACTCAACAGACCTTTTGGCTCCAATGGCATTTGGTTTAACTCGATATACTTTATGCGTTTTCGGAAGGTTATTTCATTCATTAAAAGTATCTTTTTGCGATAGGTACCATTTTTTGGTACTTATCGCAAAGATTTACTTCAATTATTTTTTTGCTTCCAATTGAAGGAAGTATTTTATTCCTTTGGGTTTTTGTGAAAAGGTTAGTTGTTTAACGCTTGTCATTGGAGTTTACATTAAAACTGATGAGGTTGAACATATTTCGCATTCTGGAGCGCAGTCGGTTGCCATAAAGCATTTCGATTTCGGAGGCGGATAAGTTAGAGGTAAGATGCGTTATAGAATTATTTTCTACAAACTGCTCGTAACGACTAATTAACACTTCAGCCATTACATTGCAATCGTTTCCGAAATGTTTTATTTGTTGTTCGGCACCTAAATCGTCAAAGCAATAGCCCGGAAGTCGGGATTGGTAGTTTTGTTTTATTGTGTATTTGTTGATAGCATCGAAACCATTTTTGGCAAATTCGAAAGATATTTCCCGACAGGTTTTGATTTTATAATCAGACAAAGGACTTGCAAATGGTCTGATAAGATGCATTATTGATGTTTTTCCGCAACCAATTGGACCCGATAATAAAATGCCTTTGTTGAGGTCTATTTGTTCTTTTAAGGCTGTGTTTTGGTCTTTGATCATATAGATTACTAATTTATAAATGGTTGGGATGTCCAGTATGTTTATTCTAAAATTGTGTCCGTAATGTGTCTTTCCTTGGTAATCGATAAAATCCAAGCATTTGTGAAAATCATAGACTTTGTTACCATTTTGAATTTCGAAAGTTTCTGTAATTAATTTACAATGGTTCAGCATAATTCTTATAGTTTGAAGTTTGCAGGTGATTGGGTTGAGGTGTATTTGATTTTGGTTGGAATTTATTGGCGTTGAGCATCCAATTGCGGGCAGCCGCTTTCCAGTCTTTCATCTTGGATTTTCCCCCCACGAGCCAGCCATTGCTTTGGAAATGGTTGTAAAATTTTTGGGCTTCGATTTCGGAATTGTTTTTTTCCTTGAAAAAAAGAAGTACTTCTTCCCAGACGGGAGGGATTTTTTCACAGGGTACTGTACCTTTTTTTTCGGGCAACTTTTTTTTATTTTTTTGTTCATTTTCTAATAAAAAAATGTCGTTTTTATCTGGTTTTATTTGTGCTCGCCCGTTTGCAATGTTTAAACTGTTTGTATTGTTTATATAAGGTAGAAGTTCAGTGCTTGTACAGTACTTGTTTAGTACTTGTTCAATAACCAGTTCATCAACTTGTACAATAGCTTGTTCATTGACTTGTTTCATTTTCTGCTGGGTTTTGAGTTTTTTTATTTCCTTTTTCTGAATAGGTTTGGTGTAGAAATCAAGATTGACAACTTCAAGTGTAGATCCTTTAAACGGATTGTAGGAAGGCATATATTTCACGAAATTTCTTTCGTCTAATTCCTTGATGCACTTGTGGTAGGTTGCGTAGGAAGCAATCTTGCTGATGCGCATCAATTCATCCCTGGAAATGCCAATCGGGTTTTGGAAACGGTTTTGGTTCCATAACTGGAATATGGCCATATAAAGGCTGATGTGGGTCGGGTTTAAGTCGAAGTCGGTGGATACCTTTTCGAAAAAGCCAGTGAGGTGTTTTATGTAGTTCATTGTTTTGAGTATTAAGATTGGAGTATTAAGTATTAAGACTTGAAGTTATTTGTTGAGTAACTTCAGGATGTCGTCGTACTTGTAGTAGAGGATGCCTCCAATCCGGTTGTAGTTTATGGTTCCTTTGATGCGAAGGTTTTGTAAAGTGCCTGGAGAAATTTTGAGGATTTTGCGAACTTCGGATGATTTGAGCCATTGAGGAGGTTGTTCCATTGTTGGTTTCCCTGATTGGATTTCGTGCAGTAGCGCATTGCCAAAGTTGAGCAAGTCTCTTTTAGTTACCATTTGGTGGTTTAACAACTCGATGTTGTCGATTTCCGGAAAGAGTTTTTTTGGATGTAAGTTCATAATGAAAGTTTTTGATTTGTTATGAGACAAATTACTTTCATTTGGTTGTTTTTATTTCCCAAGGGCAACCCAACTAGGGTGTTATTTTTTATCAAAAAAAAACAGAAGCCTTATGTTTACTGGCTTCTGTTTTCAAGTTTTAACATTTGAGAGCTGATTTTTCCCATTTGGATTTTGGGGTCATTCAACGTAAAATAGAGGCTTGGCAGCTGGAACCCAAGTTGTACCCAATGGGGTATTATGTTAAGGCTTCTTTTTTGAATCCTCATTATCCATTTTCTCGATTAGTTTTTCAGACATTGTGTTAATGAATCTTGTTTTTGATACTTTTCTAGATTTGATATCCGAGTAGTGTCCGTATAGATTAGAGTCAATTTCTACATTGAACATTGTACCCAAAAAAATGGCCAATTCTTTTAAATCAAAATTCCCATTATTGATACAGCCAGTAGCTTGAAATGCATATACCATTTCTGTTAAATCTACTTTAGTACCCGTCCAATTAAATTTGTGATCTATAGGAACATTTTTGGATACGTTCTTGCCATCGAGTTCGTCGAGTTTATTTTCCAAATGAATTGTAAACAGATCGTTTGCCATAATGGTGGCCACATTGTAATCGTGGGAAGTGCTCAGCTTGGAATCATAATTGATAAGACAACAATCATATTTGATAATGTCTTTGTAGCTACGACGTACAAAATGGTCTTCATCTTTGTAGGATGATCTGGAACGATAGTATTCATAAAACTCTCTGTTATGCAGTGCATATTGGCGAATCTCTGATAATAATTTTTCGTACTGCTTTCTTTTGTCTTTTTTTGTTTGAGGTGCTGTGCTTACTAATTTTAAGATGGCTTTGTAATAGATCAGTTTTGAAACTAATTTTGGTTTCAATTCTTTAAAAAAATAGATTTCTTCTTGTAGGGTTTTAAAAACGTGGTTTTTTAACCATTTGTGAATTTCTTTTAATTTCCTTTCTATGAATTGGATGATTTCATAAGAAGTAGTCAAAAGATCTATTGAAGTATTATTAAGAGCTATAATTTCTCTTTCTAATTCACTAAAATAGTTGCTATAATTGACTTCCATAAAACACAAAATGGTTTAAATTGAGAGTATCAAAATAAACCATTTTGTATTGATAAAATGCCACACTATTCGCTAAAAAGTTATTAACAACACCCGAGCCTAACGAATGCTTAACTTTTTTTCGTTTAGTGCCTTGGAAGCGAATTTTGATTTTAAAATCATCATATCCTCGCTGATTTTCTTGTCCAAGATTTTAGCGTAGTGTTGGGTAGTTTTAAGACTGGTATGTCCCAACATTTTGCTCACCGTTTCCAGAGGAACGCCGTTGGAAAGTGTCACCGTTGTGGCAAAAGTATGTCGTGCGATGTGGAAAGTCAACTCCTTTTTGATTTCGCAAACATCTGCAATTTCCTTGAGATAGGCGTTCATTTTTTGATTGGTTAAAATAGGGAGGAGGCGTTTCTCATTTTTGCAAACTGGATGCTCGGCATATTTGTTGATGATTTCCTGCGCCATTGGCAGTAATGGAATTTTGGAAGCAGTATCGGTTTTTTGTCTGTTCTTGAATATCCATTTATCGCCATCTATACCCAAGGCAATATTGTCTAGCGTTAGTTGTTTCACATCGATATACGCCAAGCCCGTAAAGCAGCTGAAAACGAATATGTCGCGAACAAGTTCCAATCGCTCGGAAACAAATTCTTTGTTTATCATTTGCTCTATTTCGGCTTCAGAAAGGAAATCGCGAACTACTTCCTTGATTTTCGCTTTGTAGTTAAAGAATGGATCCTTGTTTAGCCATCCGTTGGCCAAACATTGGTTGATAATTTTGTGGAAGTTCTTGATGTACTTGACGGCGGTGTTATTGGCACATTTTCTTTCGCTGCGCAAGTAAAATTCATATTCCATAATGAACGCGTGATCAATTTTTTCGATATTGATGTCCGTAAGATTGTATTTCCAGAGCAGGAATGCTTTGGTGTGCTTTAACGAAGTTTCATACCGTTCCAATGTACCAGGTGCATATTCTTGACCAACCAATTCCTTGATTTTGCGGTTGTGTTCTTGGAATATCGGGATTAACATTCGCGCCCGTTCTTTTTTGCCTTGATACTCATTTTTGAAACTTTCAAAGGTAATTTCGACCTGGTTCATAAAAAGTTTTTTCTCGGTTTCGTAAACTATGGCTCTCATCATATCAAGCCGACCATTTATAAGACGCGCTTCTTCGCTATTGCCTTTCATTTTCGATGCTTCAGAGGACCATTTGTTTTCTTCGACAAACAATCCAGTACTTACGTCAAAGCGTTGTCCATTGATGGTGATGCGTTGGTAAATTGGCATTTGTGCCTGTGCGTTGACTTTAGATTTTCTTAAATAGTAAAGTACTGTGATTTTTGTTTTCATCGTGGTAACCTTTAGATTGTTAATTAAATTAGTTTAATTGACAATATAAGTCAAGATGTTCATTCTGTGAACAGCTTGTTTTACTGGTGTTGAGCCAAAATTCGGTGCACTTTTTTTTCCCAGAAGTCCAAGTGCACCGATTGTGCACCGATTTTTTGAGAAATAATGAATAATTTGGTTATTCGGTGAAAAGAAAAAACCCTATAAACAGTGACGTTTAAAGGGTTTTAGTTCATTTTGAGAATTCTCTCGCGGAGAAAGAGGGATTCGAACCCCCGGACCTGTAACAGTCAACAGTTTTCAAGACTGCCGCAATCGACCACTCTGCCATTTCTCCAATAAAACACATTCTTTTTCTGAAT
>Ga0209717_1000403_pt1 | contig 53474 bp, 34 predicted proteins | sample AD_UKC048_MetaG_FD_184418 | JGI IMG/M metagenome (GOLD analysis project Ga0209717, IMG submission 184418) | Active sludge microbial communities of municipal wastewater-treating anaerobic digesters from USA - AD_UKC048_MetaG (SPAdes) (version 2) | ecosystem: Engineered > Bioreactor > Anaerobic >...
CAAGATGAAAACAATGCAATTGGTCGCTTGGCCTTACATAGATTGTGAGTAACGAGGGATATCAGATGCCCTCAAACAACCTGAGAAACAATGAGTTGGAATTTACACCAACATTTGGGACTCAACAGTCAAAGCTTTACAAGGAGTGAAGCATGAAAAACGCTTTCTGTGTATTATTCCTTTTGCTGTTTGCATTCTTGAATGTGCAGATATTGGAAGGGGCATCTTCTTTACCATTATTGGCCCACGATAATGGCCAGCAAACATCAGACGGCATCCGCAATCTACAAGCTGATCTGGTAGGCTTTTTCACGAGTACCAGCACCACAAATCTGAGCCCCGGAGACGGGTTTTCGGTATTGTACACGATCTCAAATATCGGTGATATCAGTGCTGGAGCTTCGGATACGAAGTTTTACTTCTCTAATGACCAGACCTTTGGCGACGGCGACGACATTTATTCTGGGATCCAGCCATGCACGGCTTTGCCCAGTGGTCAGAGTGTCAATCTCAGTGTGAATTTGATAGCGCCTTCATATATGACACCAGGATCCTGGTATCTGTTCTTTAAGGCGGACGCCAATACGGCAGTAAGTGAATACAATGAGGACAACAATGTTACGATGGCACCTCCGGTGTTTACGATCGTGCAAAACACGCCTCAGCTCACTGTGATCGCTCCCAATGGAGGAGAATCCTGGCAGCAGAATAACGCTTATGTGATCCAATGGACATTCAGTATGCTGACCGGAAACGTAAAAATAGATCTGATCCGGGGTACCAGTTCGGCCACGGTGCTGGCAATCAGCGCTTCCACCAATGTGGATGCCGGAAGTTATAACTGGACTATTCCCACCAGCCTCACTCCCGCTGATAACTATAAGATAAGGATCACCAGCCTGAGCGATCTAAGTGTATACGATACAAGTAACAATTATTTTACTATCAACCCACCTCCTTCCATCAACGTGCTGTCTCCAAACGGAGGAGAAGCGTGGTTGAATGGTAGTACCTATGCTATCGCGTGGTCTTATCTAACTCTGACCGGTAATGTCAAGATCGAACTGTTGCAGGGCCCTGGGACTACTCCACTGGCTACAATCATATCATCCACTCCGGTAAACACTGGCATCTTCAACTGGACCATCCCTTATGCCATTGAACCTGGCGCTAACTACCGGGTGAAGGTAACAAGTTTGGTCAATAGCTCGGTCTCCGATATCAGCGATAACTATTTTAGCATAGATACACCTCCATCAATCATGGTGACTGCTCCAAACGGAGGAGAAACATGGGTGATGGATAGTAGTTACAACATCACTTGGACGGCGGTGAATTTAACCGGCAATGTGAAGATCGAATTGACCCAGGGTACAGGTTCCACACCGGTACATACGATCAGCAGTTCTACCCCGGCAGGAACAGAGAGCTACAACTGGTCTATACCGAATAGCCTGGCCAGTGCCACCAATTACAAGATAAAGATCAGCAGTTTGAGTGTACCCACAGTGAACGACCTCAGTGACAACTACTTTTCCATCAGTTCACCCCCTTCCATTACGGTGGCGGCACCCAACGGCGGAGAAACATGGTTGCAGGGTGCTTCGTATGCTATTAGCTGGACGTCGGTGAACCTAAGTGGCAATGTGCGCATCGACCTTTTACAGGGAACAAATACCACACCCTGGGCCACGATCTCAGCTTCCACACCTACCAGCGCAGGGGTTTACAGCTGGACCATTCCCTTCGCCATCGACCCCGCCAGTAATTACAAGGTAAAGATCACAAGCCTGGTGAATGGTAATGTATCAGACCTCAGCGATAACTTCTTCACCATTAACCCCGCGCCAGCTATCAGCGTTTTGATGCCAAACGGTGGAGAGCTTTGGCAGCGGGAAAGCACGCAATATATTACTTGGACCTATCTGAGTATGACAGGCAATGTGAAGATCGAATTGCTGCAGGGTACCGGAAGCACTCCTGTATATACCATCAGCAATTCCACGGCAATAGCTACCGGTAATTATGAGTGGAACATACCTGCCGCAATGGTTACCGCTGACAACTATAAGGTAAAGATCACCAGCCTCTCTAACAGCACTGTATTTGATACATCCGACAACTACTTTTCTGTGGTGCCGGCACCATCCTTGAACGTGACGTCACCCAACGGAGGCGAGGTTTGGTTGCGAGGTTCCTCCCATGCCATCACCTGGTCTCATACCACCATAGCCGGAACCCTGAGGATAGATCTGATGCAAAACAATGCCTCTGTGAGTGTTATTGGCACCGAGTCTATCGCGCTGGGATCATACTCGTGGATGATCCCGGAAGACCTTCCTTTGGGAGAGAATTACAAGATACAGATCACCAGTATCAGCGATCCAGATATTCATGACCAGAGCGACGCAAACTTCTCGATCTCCACATCCGGCGTAACAGTGCTTTCTCCCAATGGATTGGAAGTATGGATGTCGGGAGAAAGCTATGACGTGCTTTGGACATCCCAGAATCTTTCCGGAAATGTGAAGGTAGAGCTTTGCAGGGGAAGCGACTCCACACCTATCGTGATGATCCACAGCTCGATAGCTGCTGCTGTGGGATCTTATCAGTGGCTGGTGCCCCCCTTGCAAACGGGTAGTGACTTCAGAGTGAAGATCACGAGCCTGGTAAACCCGAATATCTACGACCTCAGTGACGCGTTCTTCAGTATTAGCGGTGTGCCGAATGACGATCCCACACAAGTGCCGGCACGCACTCATATCGTAGCGAACTACCCCAATCCATTCAATCCGAACACAACTATACGGTATTATCTGAAACAAACTAACATGATAAAAATCCGTATCTATGATGTGAAAGGCAGAGCGGTGCGGTGTCTGTACGATGGTCACCAGCTCAGCGGATACCACAGTATCGGCTGGGATGGCCTGGATGAATCTGGCCACGCAATGCCTAGCGGAGTTTACTGGGCACTGCTGCAAGATGGAAAGGACAGCCACGTATATAGAATCACGATGATGAAATGATCATATTTACAGGAAAGGGACCCGCGTCCAGTAATGCGGGTCCCACATTTACTTGCTGCAAGCATTTGGGGTGAAGCATGCGTTCTGTTGATAGATCGTCCTCTGATCGGATTTGTTGCAGGCTGATCTGTGTATCTGCTATTGTTATATTGTTGTTATGCCTGATATCCTGTAATAATCCCACCCAGCCACAGACCGTGGCTGATCCTGTGATTTGGCCACCATCCGGCCATTATTCAGAAGACCCGACAGTCTTGATCACCTGTGCCACTACTGATGCACAGATCAGGTACACTTTGGATGGTAGCGATCCCGGACCCCAATCCCCGATATATCAGGAACCCTTCCTTGTTCACATTGGCACACATTTGCGGGTGGTAGCAAGCAAAGAAGGTTTGAAGGACAGCAACATTGTGAGTGCTTTCTTCATGGGCACTCTCCCGTGGAATATCGGCAGATGCGATACACCCGGTACTGCCTATGCCGTTACCATCAGGGATGGAATTGCTTACGTAGCGGATGGCACTTCCGGACTGGTTTGCGTATCCACAACAGATCCTACGGCACCGGTGATTACCGGCATGTGTGATACTCCGGGTGAAGCCAGGGCAATAGATGTGGTGGGAGACTACGCTTATCTGGCAGGCTCGTCGGGTGATCTGAGAGTAATAAATGTGTCCAATCCTTATTCTCCCTACCTAAGCGGGTATTGCAATGCTGAAGACATAGTACAAGGAATATGTGTTATTGGCGGATACGCGTATGTAGCCTGTTCCGATGCCGGCCTGGGAATCATCAATGTAAGCGATCCTTCTCAGCCATTTACCGCAGGTTTTTGCGCGGGGCTGGGATATGCTGTAGATCTGGCGGTATTGGGTAGCTACGCCTACCTTATAATTCAAAACGAGAGCTTGCTTGTGCTGGATATTCGGGATCCAGAGAATCCTTATCTGGTGGGTAGCTGTTCCATAGATGGAGCCTGCCATGTATACGCCGAGGGGTCTTACGCTTATGTAGCGGCTGGGGATAACGGTATGCAGATTATTGATATTGGGGATCCCACGGCACCGGGCTTAATCGGATCCTGCGATAGGGCTGAAGGGGCAGTATCGGTTACCGTGAAAGGAGAGATGGCATGTGTGGCCCGGGGAGATCAAGGAATAGTAGTGCTGGATGTAAAAGATCCATCTTTGCCGTTCATAATTTCATCCAGTATGACAGCACACAGTGCAATGGACGTGGACTTATCCGGTAATTACGCCTATGTGGCGGATGCGCAGAAAGGCCTTAGCATCTTCCAGCTGGAGTATACAGCTAAGCAGGAAATCCGATAAGAACAGCGAATACATTTCAGGACAGGCTTCAGGACAGGCGAGAAAATATATCCGGCAGCCCATGATATGGATGGCGCAGCAAAAGCTTGACAGCCGCGCGCTGCCTATCAGCCTGACGCCATGAAGCTCAAGCTGATCGCGCTCACGCTAATTCTGCTATTACCGCTTGCTTTCACGGCTCTGCATGCCACAGGGGAGCGCGTGGTTCTGAAGGTGTTTGAGCTTCCCGATTCACGCAATACGGATGCCTACAGCAAGGCGAATCTGGCAGTGGTGAAAGCGTTTCAGGACAAGCATCCGGAGATCGAGCTGCGGGCATTTTCCGGCATCAGGATCGAGGGGATGGATCTGGATTCAGGTCCGCTGCTGGCAATCGCCGGAGGTGTAGCCCCCGATATCCTGTATGTGAATTTCCGCCAGAGCGACACCTATATCCAGAATGGTCTGCTGTATCCGCTGGATGAATTTATCGCGCGGGAAAGCCCAAAAAACATGGAACTGCGGGTGGAAAAACCTGTGTGGCAAGTGATCCGGCGCAAAAAGATAGGCGACGCGCGAGAAAAGGTGTGGGCACTGCCCTACGAGACTTTGGTGCGGGTGCTGATGTATCGCAAAGACCTCTTTCGCAGAGTGGGTTTGGACCCGAACCGTCCACCCCGCACATGGGAAGAATTCGCGCTGTATGCCAGGAAGCTCACAAACGCCGAACAGGGTACCTGGGGCACGGTGTTTGCCATCGGAGCCCAGGCCGCCTACGATTGGCTTCCCTTCCTGTGGGCAGCAGGTGGGGATGCGGTTACCTATGATCCCGCCAAAGGCATCTGGCAGGCCACCTTCGCTTCCGAAGCAGGGGTGACGGCGATGGAATATTATCTGCGCCTGGCCACACAGTCCTGGACGGATGCCAATGGTAAGCCTCAGCAAGGATATGCCCAACGGGATGGCAACTGGGGACACATGTGGAGCGATGGCAAGATAGGGATGCGCATGGATTACCTGTCCCTGCACAACATGGGCGGGCGCTACGATCCCAATCTGTATGGCTTCGCGCCCAGTCCGGCAGGTCCTTCCGGAAGCGGTGGCAGCGAGATCAATTGCCGCATGATGGCTATCTTTTCCGGAGCCGGGATCAGCAACGACGCCGGTGTGGGAGATCGGGATCCCCAAAGGGTGCGGGAAGCCGCCTGGGAATATATCCGCTTCTATGATAGCGAGGAAGCACGCCAGATCCGCATGCAGGTGATGGTGGAAAGCGGCTATGGCAAGATGCAGAATCCGGTGTTTCTGCAGCGTTATGGCTATGAAAACTACCTGCGGCACGCTCCCACAGGCTGGATGGAGACATTCGAAAAAGCCATGCGGGAGGGCAAGCCGGAACCTTATGGTGACAACTGCCAGAAGGTGTACGAATTTATGACCTATCCGCTGGACGAGCTGATCGGCATGGAAATGAGCGGCAAACTGAGCAGCGATCCTGATGAACGCAGGCAGCAGATCCGGGCTGTGCTGTTGGCAGCGCAGGATAGAACCAACGCGCAGATGATAGGTAGCGTGGCACCCGAAGTACGCAGCAAAAGGGAAAGACTGGCAGCTGTGGTGGCAGCCCTGATCCTGGAAACCAGCACGGCCAGTTCAGACAATCCGGTCGCCGTCGGCCTTCCCATCGGCAATCTGACCAGCCAGTTCTTCGCCAATGTTTACCTGGACCCTCTGGACCACTATGTTGCGGAAACGCTCAAGGCTCCGTATCTGCGCTATATGGACGACATGCTGCTCTTCGCCCAGGACAAGGCCGTCCTAAAGAATGCATTGCCCAGGGTAGAGGCGTTTCTGGGCGACAAACTGAAGCTGCACCTGAAAAAAGACTCCGTCCTGCTCAACAATGGCGTCCACGGCCTGCCCTTTCTTGGCTTCCGCATCTTTCCCGACCTGATCAGGATCAAAAAAGAGAACCTGGGGCGTCTGGAGGCGAAGATAAGACTGCGCCAACATCAATACCGACACGGGCTGATCGGGGAAACCGAACTGTACAGGTCGGTGCAGAGCGTGATCGCCTTCGGCAGAATTGCCGATTCCAGATCGTGCCTGCAGAAATTGTGCCATGATTTGGGGTAAAGATAATAGAAGCGGGTCGAACCGGGTGAAACGCGGCGGCAACTGGAACAACAATGCCAACAATTGCCGGGTCGCGAATCGTAACAACAACAACCCGAACAACAGCAACAACAACAACGGCTTCCGCGTCTGCAATACTCTCGCCGCCGGAACCGGCCCGTTCACGGATTGGCCGGGCGCGCACGGACTGTCCATATCTTTATCCCGCTCCTAAATAGGGGACAAAAAGAAAAGATGACCCCAGCTTGGTAGGCCGCAGGGTTCGAATGGCTGGGGTCATAAGACTTCCAGACAAACGAGGCCTGTTGCCTACATTCTTCTGATCAGCCCATCCTGAGGTGCAAAAAACGAACGTTTTCTGGACGCCGGGATCTACGCGTTGCGCAAGATTCCGATCATGCGAATGTAACAAGTCCCACCTAGGCCAAACAACAATAAAAGAAAACCGCCCCCGCTCTCTATGGATGCTGGCGGGGGCGGATAGGTTTTGGCTATGTAGCCTGGTTCTTTTCGACCGGGGTCAGGGGTAGTAGATTATCGTATTCGTTCGCGTAATATCCCAATAATCTATTCCATCAGAAACGCGCTCAACCTGTTCGATCAGGTTGCCCTGAGCGTCATAGGAATTGGTGAAATATGTAATGCGCTCCACAGCACCCGAAGCATCGTATATCACTATCTTGAAGGGCGTTCCCTGACCATCATTGCTGTAATCTACGCTGTATTCTTCGGTCCAGTTAACTCCGTGAACATTTCTCTTCTGGTATTTTATCCGATAGTTTTGGCTGTCATATTCATATTGCTCATAAGATAATGGCTTGCCGTCGCCATCTACACTCGTACAATTGATTAAGTTACCCTGAGGGTCATAGGTATAAATGGCTTCATATGATCTGAGGTTGTTGTCATCATACTGTACTTCGTTGATCAGTTGCCCCTTACGATCCCAAAACTTCTCTTGGTCGCGGCTGCGGTAATCATTGGTGTCGAGAGCGGTCTTGCCCAGATACCCATCCTGATCGTAATAGTAAATGACGACATCTCTGTAAGTGGACTCTTCCCAATAATAGCTGGTGATTTCCTTGACCAATGCGGAGATGCGCCCTTTATCATCATATTCATACTGATAGCTGATGTCATCTCCTCCCTCGGGGTTACTTGTTTCCTCGCTAATGATCAAGCCCTCGGGTGAGAATCTGTAAATTTCTGTGTCTGCGGGGCCTTCATCAGTTTCAGTTTGAAATTCTTTCACCTTCCCCTTCAGTCCCAGTTGTTCCCAGCCACAGGTTACTTTCCGGATCTGTCCAGCGGGGGAAAGGGCCTCTTTTGCGGTCGCAGGATCATCTGAAGTGACCGCGGCGCCTGCCGGCGGGTCCGGGTGGTATTCATACACGTAATCCGAGGAACCCCAGCCATCATACTCGTGAACACAATTGCCCAACGCGTCATAATCATAAGTGAAGTCGTAGTGTTCCTCATTCTGCCCGGCAGCGTTGTAGGCATCCATTGTCAGGGGATTTCCGTGTTCGTCGTTGCTGTATTTTCGGGATCCGAGGGTTTTTCCTTTGCAGTTGTAGTCTGTTGCGCGCACCCGATATCCCTGTTCGTCGTACTGGCAAATCGTGTAGCGCTCCATGTTTCCCTGCTCATCAAGATCCCTGATCTTGACCAGCAAGCCTTTGTTGTCGTATTCGAACTTATAGGCGTTGTCAAATTCGTTATTGTCGTTGTAGCCTTGGTAGTGCACCAAATTGCCTTGGGCATCCCAGATCATCTGATTGTACTTCTCACGGCCGATTTCCCAGCTGAAGTACTTTTGCGGTATCCTGCCCATGTAGTCATAGGACCACATGTCGTAATCCACCAGCTCCATGATTGATTTGATCAGAACGCCCTGTTCATCGTAGATGAATTCCTGCAAACTGTATAGCTTACCCATTTCATCCACTCCCCTGATCTCAGTTATCCTGTTGCCGGAATCGATCTTGTACTCAAACGTCTGTGATATTTGGTATTCCCCCCAATTTGGTTCAACGTAGTATCTGGTCGTAAAACCCTGCTCATCAAACCAATACTTTTGTTCGCCCAGCTCCGTGGGGTCACTAGAGGATGAGAGTGATTTCACCCTGCCCTTCAATCCCATGGCCAGACAGGGATTGGTTGCCAGATGGGGGGTCACATTTTTCAACGCCGGATTAGGAGCGTTATCGGAAACCAGGTTTCCGAATACCAGAAACAGAATACAAAAGGTCGCCAAGGCTCTTTTCATGATTCACCTCTCATAAATGTTTGACCTGCGTTCTTAGGTTGTTGGCAAGGCATCGCACGATGGATCAGCCGGATGCCAATTTCTTTTAATCAAGCTATTTGTCTTTCGAACAGATTTTGAGATCTGGTAATCATCACACATTATTAATATTCCCGGTACCGCATTTTCACCTCATTTTCAGGCCAGGTTTTGAGTGTCAGGATCTCTCCCTCGGGGTTCCGTAGGCGCAGCGAGGATGTCCAGGACCTGCTGTCTGTTTTGTAATCATATTCCATTTCCTCCTGCAGGAAAAGGAAGCTGTTGTACCGGGTCCAGGCGTAATACATATCACGGCCAACCATTTGCATATTGCTGAGCAGTTGCTGATGGCTTCCGTCCCGGTTGACAATGTGGGATTCGCCGTAGAGAGCGTCCGCTTCACAAGTGTAGCATACAAAGGCCACAACACTTCCATCCGGTGATGTGGTGAAATCCTGGTCCGCTTCGTACCAATCGTCCTTTCACGGTCTACTTCCCCGGTGAAGGTGAGCCTTCTGAAGCCTCCCTTGTCATTTACAACGTGAAGCTCGCGGATCCCGGAAGCCATCCGGTTAACGATGCCCGTCTTCTGATCTTCTGAGACCAGGGGTTCGTATGGGTTGAATTTGTTGGGCTCAGTTTCCGGATGGAACTCGCGCAGTATGCCATCCCTAAATTCGTAATACCGGGCTGACGTTCCGTAGTTGGACCAGTATTCGCTTGGATATCTGTATTCGACTGCCAGAGCCAGATTGCCATTGTCATTCAGGAAGAGATAGCCGTCCCTAAAAAAGCGCTCGATGTCCGACTCATCGATCATCTTCCGGTCTACCCTGAGGGAGAACACAGGCTCTCGCGTCATGCCCGGCAGATCCAGGGCTATACAATCCAGCGTCAGCTTCTCTCGGTCTCCCTCCAGATAATACAACCCCTTTCCGGAGGTGTCCCAAAGGAGGTCAATGACTTCCCCGCCGGTCTCCACCAGAGCTTCCTTTCCGGAATTAACATCGATGAGTCTCAGCTCTCCCTGCGCCACACATCCCACCAGGTCCGAGCCCTGAGGAAAGCTACCTTGTTCAGATGATGCATCCTCAGTGTTCGCCCAATACTCTTCAGGAGAGGGGAACCAGCTGTCACCGCCATCTATGATATCATTGATGTTTCCTTCCGAACTGATGAGTTGGTACTCATTATTCTTGCTGTCCCACTGAAACTTGCGCAGATGGTACAGATCCCATTGGCCCGCAGCCAGCTGTTCCTCAGTCGCGTCCTCGACATAGCTAAATTCATCGAAATGCTTCCCAGTACTTTCGATTATCACGTCATAATAAGGGCTTTCATTTGATTCAGTCCTGAGGGTTGAGGAGTAGTCTTCTGGATCGCCATGGCCGATGCCACCCCAGCTGGGGGCGCGCAGGATGACCTTGGGTTTGCCCTGAACCACGCCGATGAGGGCTGAACTATAGCTGAGGGTCTGAACAGCATAGGAGTTCTCTGCAATTCTTACCAGTGAAGGATTCAATACGGTCGTGCGGTATGATCCGAACCAGCCAAGATTGAGGTCGTATCCGGTACAATGCCAAACACCTTTCTGTTGGGAATAAACCGCCGCTCCCATATTGTGACTGGCATCAAACTGGGTCCCACCCCACTCTCCAAATCCGCCCCAGCCACCCGCTTCGAAGATCAGCAGCAATTCTATGTTATTCATGCGCCAGTGCCCGAGATATTTTACCGGTATCCTGCCAACTAAAGACAGTAGTTCGGATTGCAGCGTCCTGCTCTTCTCTTCAAAGCCTCTAATGTCGCGGATATCGGCTTGTGAATCGATCTTCCATTCCAGTAATTGCCGGTCGTTGGTGAGATCTGGCTCCAGAAAGGATACGCCAGATGCAGACAGGAAGTTGCCAAAGAACGCTTCCATTACACTGGCTCCGTCCCTGACATCTCCGTTGATATCCCAGGCAAGTCTCCGGGCAGCTGCCAAAAAAGAAACAGATCCCAGTATCAGCGCACAGAGCAGAATTCCTTTTATAGTACTCATTTTGGCTCCGGTCATTCAGGTTTATTATGAAGACGCTTATGATCAGTTATGCTAATCAGTTCTCTCGTCAATCGTAATATGAGTAGCTGCGATAAATCGGTTCATTGCTATCGAGAGGATTTCCCATCTCATCATATTCAAAGTGGATCTCGTATTCACTATCATACTCGCCCGTACTGGTTATCTTTATGGGATTACCGTGCTGGTCATTTACATATTTTGTTGTCTCCGTGAGCAGGCCGGCAGCGTTGTAATATGAAGTTTCAGTACGGAAACCCCTGTCATCGTATTTGTTACAGCGTGTTCCATCAAGTTCTCCATTCGGGCCAAAGAAACTAATCACATCCAACAATTGCTGCTCATTCCAATACTCGACAGATTGCAACTCTCCGTCGAGATACTTGATCACGCTTATTATCGTACCCAGGGCGTTATAAATGATCATATCTTCCGATGTCCCCCCTTCCGTGTGTTTCTGAACCATTTTTACTATTCTCCCCGAGTTGTCATATGAGTATGAATACACTGATGAGAAATCATTTCCCTCCCAGTCCGCGCCTTCAGAACGCATTAGGAATCCGTTGCGGTCGAAAAAGTATTTCACGCCACCATCACAATGCTCGCTATATGTTTTTACCTTACCTTTTAAGCGAAAACTTTCCCAGCCATTGACTGCTGGATGTGCTGTTAAAACTGCTGCAAACAAGCAAGACACGACAAGTAAACCGATGATCTTTTTCATTTGATACTCCTGTGATTCATTAATTGCATTCCCATACAAAGCACCCTAGATACCTGAGCTTTGATTTTTTGTCTACCATTATTACGAAATTGTTTGCGGCCTTTGAGGCCAAATTACTTCATTGCCTGTTTTAACAGATTGATCAACGCGGGATTGGGATCGGGATTGGCAAGCGCGAAATCTAAGGGAGCTTTATCTTTATATCTCAGAAATGGGCTGGCCCCCTGATCGATCAGCATCCTGGCCTTAGCATCATCATTCGCCATGGCGGAAGCTATCAGCGGTGTGATACCATCCACGTTCTTTCCGTTGGGGTCGCTCACCCGGTCGAGCAGTTTAGTAAAAATGGCGTGGTAGTTTGAAGTGGTGTTATAAAAAACCGGTTCATCGGACTGGTAATTTGGGATAATGTAGCTACCCGGATCGCTCAGGCTTACTTGCATGGAGTAAATGCCATAATCGTTGAAACTCTGCAGCCCCAGCGCGGCGATAACCAGATGGGAAGGATCAACGGAGACCTTTCCCGATGCCAGGACATAATCAACGATGTCCACCGCTCCCGCGGCGATCGCGTAATCCAGGATACCGCCAATACTACAGTACTTCATATCCATGTTAACCATCTGCCGGATTATATCCAGTTTACCATTAGCCGCCGCGTATTCCCCCGGCCCCCTGTCATTGTGGTCTTCCGGACCTCCGTAGCCCACATAGTCATCCAAAAAATACAGCAGGACCGGTAGATTCTCGTAAACAGCTGCATAGGTGGAAGCTGAACGCCAGTCTTGGTCAGAGTAGATCAGATCGGTTTTGCGGCGGACTTTTTCCACCACGGCAAGGTTGTCAAAACACTTCACTGCGTAGAAGAGCGGGATACAATGGAATTTATCCCGGTGGATACAGTTTGCCCCCTTTTCTATCAGCATGTCTGCAATCTCTGAGTTGCCGGAAAACAGCGCTGCCTGTAAGACACTAACGCCGGTGGCAGTCAATTGGACATTGGGATTGGCATCCCGCTCCAAAAGTATCCTCACTACTTCGGTGTTACCCAGATAGGAGTTTTTAAACAGCTCCCAGTCATAAGTCTTGTAATCAAGCCCGTTCACGTATGCGCGGGCATTTTGCACTCCGATGGCCGGTTCTTCCGTAACAACCGGGGCGGGTTCTTCAACAGCCTCCTCCACATCATCATTCAGGGGCACAGGCCTAATGTACTCCAGGTCGAAAGCGGTCAAGGCTATGGTCAACATCATAAGTGAAAAGATCATAGTGGCTTTCATGGTACCTCCATTATTGTTTGGGCTCAGCATGGAGCTTCTCAACCGGCTGACAGACATAGGCCTCGATGTATGCCGGTGATTCTGAGGCCAGGAGAAAGAGCATGCTGTCATCCGGCCCAGCGATCATCTGCGCAATCCACCAATCATCATTGGGAGGGTTGCCGCCCAGAATTTCCGGCTTGTACCACCCATCGCCGTCAAAACAGAGCACACTCTGGCCTCCGTCGCTGACCCAAATAATGCCTTGGTCATCGGCCGCAAGATGGCTTACGCCCCACTCGAAGCCATATTGGGTGAGGTCATGCTCCACCCAAGTTCCATTATTCCAGCAGGCAACGCCCATGGGATAATCCACCCAGGGATTATTATCTGCGTCGAAACATATGAATTGCGGTGCGGCATCGTCCTGCCCCGGTTCGTCGGAGGGAGGGCCAGTTGGAACCCCCAAGCCGCTGTCCAGTTCCGTACCGTTGAACCTGACAATGCCGGGCCCCATCACCCCTATCCAGGGGAAGCCCTTGCGGTCAATCTGCAAACAGGAGGCGCCGAAGGCTTGGGCCTGCCATTCCATGTCGCTTACCATCTGCTTAAACTTGCCGTCATACTTCAACAAAGTACCGTTGGCTATCAGCCAGATCTCGCCATTGCCGCCTGCTTTCATGTAATCCGGTAAAATTTCCCCATAGCGTTTCCATTTTTGGCCTGAGTAAATCAGCAGGCCATCGTTGCTTGCCAGCCAAATGTCCGGCATATTTACCGGATCGCCAGGCACCGTGACAGCTGACTGCACACCCCAGATATTCTCCGGTAATGCCGCTTCACAGATACTCACCATCTGGCTCGATTCCCTAAGCTCCCAACAATTGAGGCTGTAAATGTCCGTGATACAGACCCAGAGCGAGTTAGAGGACAGATGGCAAGGATTGTCGTAGGATCCGCTGTACAGGTTTTGCAGGCGGTAGGTCCCGCCTGCCAAGCCAGCGCCAAAGACGAAAAATAACGCAATAACGATGATCCGTCTCATGATTGCTCCTCGTGCCCGAAATTTACACATCTAAAAATGCGTTCAGGAACACTTGTGGCACTCATCCCCTTTTGCGTTTTGCCGTCAAGTTAATTTTTTGGCTGGGACATGCACTGCCAGTTGTGGATGCTTCAGGTTCATTTAATGGGCTCAGCTGGTTCGACCTCTGAGTTGGTATCGGTAATCGATACCGTCTTCGTTGTAGAGGGCGAGACTCTTGTCTGTAACGAAGGTTTTATAGACACACAAGAACTTCCGGCCACCAGTATTATCCTATGCTGTCCACAGCACTTGTGGAAGGCTACATCATTCGGCAGTTTTTTTCTTGACGGTTTTCTGCTGCGGGATTATCAGTTCCAAAATTGAGGGGAATGAAAATGGACCTAAACCCGGGATCCAAGATCCGCGATTACGATATCATCCGTCTGATGGGTTCAGGCGGCATGGGCGAGGTCTGGCTGGCCCACGAGGCCATGCTGAACCGCGACGTGGCGATTAAACGCCTCAACAGCCAATTCACCCCCGATGCGGAATTTGCCACCCGCTTCCAGAACGAGGCCCGCATCCAGGCCCGGCTGAAACACCCCAACATCGTCGGCTTGCTGACCTTTTTTACCGAGGGCGATGAGTATTTCATGGTGCTGGAATACGCCCCGGGAATCACTCTGCGCGAGCTGATCGACCGTACGGGCCCCATCCCGGAAAAGCGCTCCCTGATGATCTTCAATCAGATCGCCGCCGCGCTGGGGCACGCCCACGCCAAGGGCATCATCCACCGCGACGTGAAGCCCTCCAACATTATGGTCGATCCCCAAAATGGTGACCACGTGCTGATGATGGATTTCGGCATCGCCAGGCTGATGGCAGAAGGACATCTCACCCGCACCGGAACAAGGCTGGGAACCATGCACTACATGAGCCCGGAACAGGTGCTGGCCTCCGGGGACGTCGACCACCGCAGTGATGTCTATTCCGCCGGGGTGGTGCTCTACGAAATGCTCAGCGGCAGATTGCCCTACGATGCCGACACCGGCAGCGATTATCTGATCCAGGATAAGATCGTCAGGGAAGATGTCCCCGACCCCCGGGAGGTTTATCCCCATATCGGGGCCGGCACGGTTGAACTGCTCAGGGCGCTTACTCGCAAGGAGAAGAGCGAACGTGTCAGCCTGGATGAGGTGTTCAGGGCGGATGGCGCCGAAATACCGCCCAGCCCCAAACCTTGGGGAAAACCCGTTGTGAAAGAGGTCCCTGAAGCGGATCTGGGAACAGCTCCTACCTCGGTTTCACACAGGCATAATCCCCTGAAAAAAGCCTGGCTGGCTGCGGTGCTCGTTCTGCTCGTCGGTGTGGTTGCCTGGCAGTTAATCCCGCGTATCTTTGTGCGAAAAAGCGATAAGCCAGAGCCGCAGGTTGTTGGATTATTGCGGGGTAACATGGTCCAGGTTCCCGGAGGCACATTCATGATGGGTTCCCACTCCGGCCATGACGATGAACAACCTGCACGTCAAGTGACCGTGTCCTCCTTCTGGATCGGGAAATATGAGGTAACCCAGGCAGAGTGGAAAGCAGTGATGGGCTCCAACCGCTCCGTCCATGGGGGCGACAATCTCCCGATGGACAAAGTGTCCTGGTATGACGCTGTGAAGTATTGCAATCTGCGCAGCCTGGCGGAGGGGCTCACTCCGGTTTATGGCATCTCAGGCGCCACCGATCCCAACTATTGGGGGCCCGCGCCAAAGGTTCGGAATGGCGAATGGGACGCGGTGATCTGCGACTGGGGCGCCAACGGTTACCGCTTGCCATCAGAAGCTGAATGGGAATATGCGGCCGGAGGGGGTGTCAAGTCCGGAATTCATACCTACAGCGGTTCCAACGATATCCATCAGGTTGGCTGGCATGCCTCAAATGCAAACAAAGCCTCTCATCCGGTCGGTTCACTTTCTCCCAATGGCCTTGGCTTGCATGACATGTCCGGCAATCTGTGGGAATGGTGTTTCGATTGGTATGCCCCATCCTATTATCAATATGCTGGATCGCTAGATCCCGTCAACTCCTCCGGCTCCGGCAAACGCGTCGTGAGGGGAGGGTGCTGGGTGGACGAGGCCTTCAAATGCACGGTTACCAAACGCAGCAGCATCGCCCCCTCAGTGGGCGGAGGCTATATCGGATTCAGGGTCTGCCGGACCAATGTCTGAAAGACGTGGTTTTGTAGACTTCACTGTCATCAAATACAGCATTTATCTCGCTCACCTGAAGATAACGTCATTTCCCGCAAAGTCTCAAAGCATCACTATCCAATCAACACCACCGCACACCGTCCAGGAAAATAGCCGATGACACGTTCCCATATGATCTCGTTACCGATGATGCATTCAGCCCCGGCCAGAGTCATCATTCCCGCGAGAAAACCCGGCAGGTTCCCGCCTCTAATCCGGAAGGAAAGGTTGCCCAAGACGCAGTCCACCGGATGGAGGCTGGTCTGGAAATAGCCACGGCCGAGGCGGATGGCACACGAGTCGGCACTGGCCCTGAGGTAGATAACAGGCAACACATATATAAAATGTACGGGCGGATCATATCCGTTTTCGCCAGGATTTTTACGCTCCGTGAATTGGCAAAATCATGTATTACAATGAGAATTCACTGCCCCCAAATATTCCAATCATCATTTCATAAATAGTGCATCCACATAATAACGATGAATATCGAGTACATATCTAAACTATTGTAGTTTAGGTTAATAGACAAATAAGTGCCAGCAGTATACACGGATGTGGAAGAAGGAATTTTATAAAAAGTGAAAAAGTACTTGACAAAAATCGCGCCTCAATTAGCCTGACCTCATGAAAAACGATACTAATAGAGAATTGATTGAACGTACCCGCCTCTTTAGGCTTGTCAGCATTTGGGAAGAGGTGGCTGACTTGATTGATGACCGCGGATGGTCACAGAGTGATTTTGCCACCATAATGGGGTTATCAGATTCAGCGATTAGTGGCTTGATCAGAGGAAAGTATAACCTTACTGCCGATCTTGCCAGAAAATTTGCCGCTATATTTGATAAAAGCGAAAATTACTGGATTGACAGGGAAACAGAGTATATGTATATGTATCAAACAAATAAGACCGAAGAGTTGAGAAAGGTAGCGAATCTTGCCCAGCTGCATACTGTATTTCCCGTCGGCAAATTGTACCGGTGCGGTCTAATTGAATCAAATGATAATCCGGAACAAATAGAATCGGATCTAAGTGAAATACTGGGGATGGACGATTTTAACAGGGCATGTACCGAATACGTAGATTTCGCCTCCGACCAACAGAGAAGTATGCACTTCAGGGATAGTTTGTTTTTGTTGATTTGGTTTAAAGCCCTAAAGGCGAAAATCATATCCAATAACGTAGCTTTAGACAAGTATGACATTGGAAAGGCCCAAGCATTACTTACGCACATGACAGATGATAGTAGAACGTTGTTAGAAATTGAATACTTGCTGCCTGAACTCGTTAATGCAGGCATCGGTTGTTTCATCGACCTCGGGGCTGGGAGAAGTTACCAATGTGTTCTTTTTGGGATGTGTCGACACCCAATAATAGTAATTCCGTTTGGCTATATTGATAGCATTCGAAAGCACGTGATTGAAGCACTCACTTTTATTACAAGACATGCTGATACCTTGCCTAGTGAAGCACCTGCAGTTAAGACTTCCAATGTCATTATTCCTCCGTTGACAATTCCTGTATCACAGACATTTGTGTCAGTCCCCATAACAAGAACTTCAGACATGTACCATAGCATCAACGCCGAAAACGATGGAGTGTCAAAGAATCTGATCGAAAGGCCAGAACATTACGTTTGGAAAACCATATCAGACCCTATTAATGCCCCAAGAAGACAAACCTTAAGCGAATATGTATCAAAGCAAAATAGGGGAGATTTATCAGGTTTGTTTTCTCTCTACGGATTAGCATTAAACAAGAAAAATGTTGAGGATATTAGAGATTTAATATAAAAAAGCCCCGGCAGAAGCCAGGGCAGATAGTTGAGACTATCGATTCACAAATCCTCTTTCTCAGCTATCCCCACTTCTGTCAAGGCAAAAAAGAAAAGGAGATTGTTTATGGAAACAATCACTGAAAAGCCGAAACAGAAACGTAGTGAGGATCTCATACTGACCTCCTACACGAGCGACAACAAAAAAATGAGAAGGAGGAAAATATGACCTTCAGAACCGTTAGTTACAAGGAAACAATGTATCTGAGGTATAGATACATTGATCATTCATGGCGAATAGTGGCAGATGATCTGACAAACCTATGCCTCTATCCTGTGGACATAGTCCAAGATGAGTTCCCGATAGAGGGAGATGTGTGTGACGCGTTGGTCGATGGCTTTGCGTACGACCAAATTCTGGGAACAGTTTGTTTGGAAGATGCGGAAATCATCCTCAGGGAGATATCCAAGGGATGTTCAAATCAAGATGAACTGCTTAATTGGTTTGGCAGCTTCTGCTCCCTGATATGCAAAGAACCTGGGCCAAGCTGTGACAGTGACGATGTAAATAACAGGATGGAATTCTTGAAAAACCAGGCCGAAATACTGTGGTTTTCAACCCTCGAATGGCCTGATGATGTTGAGGATATGTGCAGTCAACTTTGCCCAGACTGCGCCAGGCAAGCCCTTGCGGAAGTTGGGAACCAAGATAAATAAGGAGTAGTAAAAAAGCCCGGCCACAAAGAACCGGGCAGCGGCTCCGAAGAACCGTGTTTAGCGACTACATTCTTTGGGTAAGCTGATTGCTGTCAAGTTTTTTTGTGCCGGGCCTATTCTAGCAGGAAAGATTATGAAAATCAAATATCAAGTTGGCAGTCCGGCTGTAGCAGATTCTGTGTGCTTTTGGTCCGGGTCCCCCTCAGTTTCTGGGTCGTACAAAGATATGATGACCGGCGATAGTAATCTACGGCTTGAAATCAAGAATGCGCGCTGCATAAGATGCACCGTTCAATTAGAAGGGAACGCCAAGCAGATTACCGGAGATATCAGCACCATTGCCCTGCTTCACTTTGCACTTTTCGTTAGGTATGCATGTATAAATAGGATACTTGTAACGAGACAGATAGTGCAAGCATGGTGCAGAAATGCAACCACACCCCCAACCATAAAGGTTCGGAACAAACTCAGGCAAGCTCTTCTCAATCCGAATGGTGTTCATTGCCAGGTAGGACAAAGTGGCTGAAAGTTCCGTTCCTGAGGCCGCAGAAATGAACTCCAGCAACATCATGGGGCAGCCTAAACCAGAGTTGGGCGTGCTAAATGTGCTGGCAGATGACCGCTTGAAATTTACCGAAGGCGATATTCGAACACCCTCGGCAATAGCCGATGAAGCTTTTCCAATCGAGGTTTTCCCTTCTTCCATTCAAGATTTCATCCGGGAGAGCGTGAACAAGCTGCAGTTCAGCGCGGACAAGCTTGGCGCGCTCGTTCTGGCTGCAGGCGCGGCGGCCATCGGCAACAGATATCACGTTCTTGTTCGCAATATGCATACTGAGCCGCCGATTATCTGGTTGGTGATCGCAGATTATCCTGGGTCCAAAAAAACGCCAACGACTTCACATGTACTCCGACCTTTCCGAGAATATGACGAACAGTGCCACCGGGACTACGTTCGCCAAATGGAGGAATACGAAGCCGCAGCTCAGAACCAGAAAGATAATAAGCTTGATCAACCGTTCCCGAAAAAGCCAGTGCTGATAAAGAGCATGGTGGATGACATTACCTTTGAGGCATTGGTTCAGATACACGCAGAAAATCCTTGTGGGTTACTACTTAATGCCGATGAAATATCCAGCTGGGCTGACAACTTGAATAGGTATAATCGCGGTAACGCCGAAGCTCAATGGAACAAATTATGGAGCGGGTTGCCCCTCGACGTAGTTCGGAAGAATGGTTCTTTTTATGTACCGAAAACCTGCATCACAATTATCGGCAACACTCAGCCGGATGCCTTGCGCGAATTTCTAACCAAGCAGCGAATGGACAGTGGTTTTTTCGAGAGATTCGATTTTTTGGATAACAGAGACGAACCAACCCCCTGGTCCGAAGAGGAGTTTGATCCTGCGATGTATGAGGTCTGGAGCAAGGTTATTAGAGCAATCTTGGCGATCGATTACGCCGATGAGCCAAAGCTCCTTCATCTCAATTTGGAGGCCAAAAAAGCGCTGTTTGAATGGCAAAAGCATAACACACTGCAGATTACAAAGTCGATAGACTCAGTGGATAAAAGCCAACTCGCAAAAGGCGAGAGTAAAGTTGTCCGCTACGCACTGGTATTACAGGTTCTAAAAGACACGTGCGCAGCGGCTGAGAGCAAGACAATTGGCCTATCCGCTGTCAAAGGCGCAGTTAAGATACTATCTTTTTTCCAACCCCAGAACGAGAAAACCGGTCTCCACCGAAAAGCACTTATGAATGGCACAGAGCGGCAGGATCTCTGGAAGATAGAGTTATGCAAAAGGCTGCCCAAAAACTTTACTACCGCCCAGGCCATAGCGTTGAGTGATGAGATCGCAAAGAGCGAACGCAGCATCAAGTCTGCTCTAAACGATACTCAGTTCTTTTCAAAGATTGCTCATGGAAAGTATGTAAACAAGCTGTGGGGTGCGAATGAACAGTAGCACTCTGGCTAGGATTAAAACGGATCTGGACATAGTGAATCTGGCCAAATCGTACGGGATGAATGTACGTGATACCAGGCAGGGCGGAATAACCGACTGCCCGGCCTGTGAGAAAAAAGGTCACCTTTACCTGTACCGCAACAGCCAGAGTTATCACTGTTACATGGGCGGCTGCAACATCCACGGTGATGTGATATCCTTTATTGGGCTCGTGCGCGGAATGTGCAACAGTGATGCTTGCAAATATTCCATAGAGAGATACGGACAGGGGCTATCCAAAGTGTATCAGAAAAAGGAGACATTGGAGGTGAAAAATGGTGTTCCCCAGTTAAAGGCCCCAAGCCTTGATCCTCCGCAGGGGATTTATGAGGCTTTTTATAGTATGTTGAATTTGCCCGCCATTGTGTATGACTATCTTACAGTGACCAGGGCCCTGTCTGCCAGTATTATCAATGGTTACGGCATCAAAGGGATCGATGAACCCTGGAGTATTTTGCAGGAACTGAGGGACCGGTTTACCGACCAGGATCTCGTCGATTCCGGGTTGATGATCATCGGCGTGAACGGTAAACCACGACCTTCATTCTATTGCCCCTGTGTTGTGTTTCCTCACTTCCATGAGGGACAGGTAGTATATGTATCATTCCGCTCGCTGGCTGGGACTATCAAGACACCATGTCTGCCAGGCAGAAGTAAACGTGTTTTCAACGAAGATGCCCTGAGTGTTTACCAGTCTGTGTTTGTCTTTGAAGGCATCATTAACGCCCTCTCCTATTGCGAGCTGACCGGCGACGGAAACGTCATCGCCACCTTGGGGGTGTTATCAGAGACGTCACTGGCAACGATACGAGGCCAGTACCGAGACACCAAGCTTATACTGGCTTACGACCCTGATATGGCAGGGTTGAGCGCCATGGAGAACTTGAACCTGGAGTGTTTGGATCTGAATTCATGGTGTCGAAAGCTTGGTTATGACGGAGTTCCAACGGCTGAGGGGAAAACCTGGGATATGAACGATTTTTTATTTGATCTTCGCGAACGGTACGAAGAGCGAGCGGCCATCATGGAGTATTGTGGCGGGCTATCGAGACTAGAGGCGGAGCAACAAAGCCGGGATCTGTTGGCCGGACCCCGAGGTGGGAGATGATACTGAGAATCCCAAGTACACTTGTTATTAGCATCCCTCAGCCCCAACGAGGTCAAGCCAGAGGTCCGCCGAAGTGAAAAGTGCAACTTATAGCGAACATAGTGCAGGCAACAGAATGATCCTAACATTATGACACTTAACGTGTTACCAAATGAAAGTGTAAAATGCAACAATGCAATATGATAAATCCAACTACCAACAAAAAGGACAGATGATGAATAAACAAACCGATACGAATCAATGGCCAGATAAGCTTGGTCCCGGTATCCGGGTCGGCAACAAAACCATCAGGTTGGCGGCGAAGAACGGTCAGTGGTGGATTCCAGCTGTGGAATTCGTGCCGTTGACTGGATTCAAAGATCCCTATAAAACAGTACAGCGTAACTGCAGCAAAGAAGACATGATGAAGCTCGTAATGTTCAATGCCCGTGGCGCCAGACGAGAATTGTGTATGATCAACCTAAAAGGAGCTATCTCCATTGCCAGGGTGGCCCCCCTTCATCTGGCCGCTAATCAGTTGTGGCTGGTGTGGGACCTGCTGCCCTCTTTGGCAGATCCGGCGCCGGTTCCGAAAGTAGATGATGATAATAGGCTGAAAAGCTTCCTGCATAAGCTGCTGACCGGCAGCAAACGTAGCCAGGCGAGCTAGGCGGCTGTGTTTTGATCAATCCTGAGATTGAAGCCGAAGCAACCAACACCGGGAGTTCAGGCCAGGCCCCAGCAGAAACCCTCTTTCAACGCCCCGCAGTATACCCCCTGCGGGGTTCGGGAGGGGGCATTAGCCAATGACAGCTGATAATCTCATCAGATAAACTCTCTGCAACCCCGCTGAAAAGCTCGAATAGGCGCCTTCCTGCGCTTGAAACTAATATTTCATATCCCAATAGCCTTTAGAAATAGACACGCCATAACCGCCCTATAAGCCGTCTAACGAGACTATGGCATAAATTATCACCAAAGAAACGCTTCTGGCATTGCCACAGACTATGAGTCTAAACACCGACACCACCACCACCGAAACACCAAGATCTGCTTTGTTGCCACTGACGGAATCAGCTGAAAGAGGATTCTATCGGCAAAATAACCCGCAGAAACCTCTCACATTCCTTTTTTTGCGGAGGCCCCATAACGCGTTTCAGAGCTGGCGACTGCTTAAAGTAAGACTAAACCATTTATGGACCTGCGTTTGGGGCTCAAGTTATGGTAGTTATCAAAGGGAAAACATGTACTATGGGTTAAGTTATTGATATACAAGCGATTAGCTGCTCAATTTGAAATTGATCGCGTTTTTCTCAGTCACCACATAGTTTAACTTATATATACCTCCACATAAACTGCAGGCAAATGCACTATACATTCACCTTGATATTAGTATAACGGTGGGATAAACACATTCCATTTTAGGCCCTCTTCGTATCAGAAATTATTACAAAACATCACGCCTAAATGGATCATCTTGAAGCCAGGCCACCGCGAGACGTCACTATTATGTGGAACAGCAGCTGCGTCGAGGCATTCTTGGCCTGGCTTGCCATGGACAGGTCCCGGTCAGCGTATAAATACCAGCGACGGCTGCGTTTTCAGCCAGGCCAGCCAGTCCCGTAGGATCTGCTTTTTCAGCTCTTCGTCTGGCGCCCCCCCCCTGCTGGGGCAGAATAACCCAGTGAAGTGAAGATCATAGGCCCCGGCCTTGTACCATTCGTGGTCCGGCTTTTTTACCCACGCGCGGTTGGAATACTGCACGCTCACCACTTGGCGGTCGTCGGGATGCACCTTCACTGTGTAAGGGGCCATCAATTCTGCTGTTGGGGCCGGGGTGAAAACCTTCTTCACATAGCCTAGGGGCGGTGGAAACTGCTTGTGGAATTCAGCGGCCACCTCCTCCACATTCTCAGGCAACTGGTAACGTAATCCATGCGTGGGGTCGTACAATCCCTGCACCCACTCGCTCCCCTTTTCGTAAAGGTCCATTCGCGCCACTCCTGGCTCTAACCATCGCCTAGGTAATAGGTAAATCTAGGCAATGGGTATATGTGTATCTGGCGGCACTCGCTTCGATTGGAGCAGACGTGACCGGAGAACTGCGTAAAGATACCACATTTATGCGCATAATTTTGGTTTACTCCCCAGCAAACAGTAAATTTGCTAGGGAGTTTCGCTTCAAGAACTCCATCGTCACCACACGTCTTCCCAGTTGATCTTGTTCTTCGTGGAAAATATCAGCTTGACAGAAATCGCCGTTTCGAGCAAGTATAAAAAACTTTGTAGATGGAGGATCCCATGAAAAGAGCTGTTATCGTCGCACTGATCCTGGGATGGATCTCGGCAGCTGTGGCGGTGCAAATCACCGCCGAAGTGCGGAAAAGTGCCGCCGCGCTCAAGATACAGGGTATGGCGGGAGAGCCATTACATCAGGTGGTCGCGGTGGCGAATGAGGCGATCGCAGCGGACCTGGCGAGCGGGGACCTGTATTTCTTTCTAGGCAGGGAGTACAACTCAGCGGGTCAACCGGACAACGCCGGCAAGTACTTTGAAAAAGCCCTGAAAATGCCTGATGCAGGCCATGACCTTCATTATGTTGTGGCAAATGAGTACGAGGCTGATGAGCAGTATTCTGAAGCAGCTAAGACGATGAAAGCCCTTGGGCAGAGACTCATGAATGACCCTTCGGCTGATGATCAGGCCAAGATGAAATGCTCCCGCCTGGCCAAATTGTACCAGTTCCAAGCCCTGTATAAAGAAAAGGACAGGCAAGCGGAACAGCTGCTCCTGGAACTATCGGCTGTTATCAATGAGGACCTTTATGAGTCACTGTCAGATTTGTTTGTGTACACAGGTGAGTTTTACGAATCAGAGACGGGAGCTTTGCTGGAATACTATCGGGCAGATCTAGACTGTTATTATGATACCGGGTACAATGACTATCCCGACACCGCATACAAACGATCCCCGGAGCATCAATTCCTGATGAGGGTGGCGGACAGCGCGCCCTCAAACCCCCTGGCCTTTGCCTTGCTGCATGAGATAGAGGATCACTATTGCAATGAGCTTGACGCGGCACGATTTGCCAGGCAAGCCTTGATCAACGCTCCAGCTTATGAAGAATTTCTGGGCCCGCTGTTTTTGACCGCGCTGGAACTGGATGACCTGCAAATGGCCTACAACGCATATCTGGAGTACTTTGAAACAAATCCTGAGCTCCAGGGCCTCTACTGGAAGCTGTATGCCTGGAACCAGATGTTGACCGGGGTTGACCTGTATTATGAAGAAACCCTGGAAGTAGTGGACACTCTATACGCGGTGGTGGATACATTAGCGGCTTCAGCATACACAACGGAATACCAATATGAGCCCAGAGAGGTACCAGAGGCCATCCAAAAATTCGTGGATTTTCTCACCTGGGTAGCCGACCGAAATCCCCGGGACCGCCATGCCAATTGGCTGATAGCCGGAATGTATTCACTGTATGACATCTACCTGTGCCGGGAGTTTTTGCCGCCTGTGAACAAAATGAGCGAATTGGACCGTTTCCTGATGGCCGTCACCTGTTGCCGGGAAAACGATTACGCAACTGCCGGCAAGTATATCCAATCCATGGATATTCACTGGTTGCTGAAAATAGGCTTCCAACCCGAAGATCTGGCTGAGATATGCAAAGCTGAAAGCGACACTGGCAAGCTGGCTGATCTGGCCCTTGCCTATGCCATGATCTATTCCGACCACGGTTCTTATTATTTTCTGGATTCGGTTTTGTACTATCCAAATAGCCATCAGCGACGCCCCGACACTGAATTGTTGGGTTTCATCCGGCAGCTCAGGAAAGAAGCGTCCGATAAGAACTCCAGGTACCACGGCATCGCCTCCAATGAGGCAGACTACTGGATTTATGAAATCTGGGACTACTCCTATGGTCTGACCAGCGAAGTGAAAGAGCAGCTGGCGGACTTGATCTCGGATAAAAAAACCCTTGAATATGCCGCAATTCTTCTTGACATGGGCAAGACCGACCAAGTGAATCAGTTGCTGGGCGAGTATGAAATTAATCCGAACTCAAACCTGGTGGGCAAGCTTTTCGAGATCGCCAGCCTGTATATGGGGGTTCAGCAATACTCTGAGGCTCTTCAATTTTACTCCCTGATCGACTTTATCGGAAACAGACTTTACAACCACAACTTGATTGACATGCTGGTTTGTTATTCAGAGCTGGGCAGAGAAGGGGAAGCACGTCAAATACTTGAGCGTTTGAATTTGGATGATGATCTCTCAATCCACCTTAAATTGAGGGATCATCCTGAGCTGATAGGCAAATACTCCGATTGGATAACAGAGAATCTCAGCTACAACTATTTCATTGCCAACCATTTGATCAAAACGGGAAAGTATTACGCGGCAATGTATTACATCAGGAACAAGAGCTCCTGGGATGAATCAGCCCAAGCCTTGCATGGTACAGCCCAAGCACTTACGAGATATTCGGACTGGGTGCCGATTACCACGGAATACGGGATCCTCGAATCGGACAAGACCGTGGTCCTCTATCATCCCCCCACGGTGAAGGCCACCACAGCCGGCATAATGATTTGGGTGATGTTCCTGGAAAAAGAGGAACCGGACAATACCTATGAAGAAACCATGAGCAAAGAGCTTATGGACATGAACTTTGCGCAAGAACAAATGCGCACCCTGCAGGGGGCGAGATACTTCAAAGACGGGGACCATGCCAGCCTGACGCCGTCAGAAAGCTGGCAGTATCCGATCCCGGGCACTTTTGGCGAGGATATTTACGAGTTTGCCAAAACCTTGTGGAAGTAGGCGGTTACAAGTTTTCAGAGACATTGAGATAATGTTCAATGGAACAGACACCCTCAGGGCCACGGGAGAATTCAAGGACACAAGGAGATATCATGATTGAACCAACAGACCAAGCCAAGAACAAAACCTGTTTTGAGGAAAGAGACTTCTTTGGCAGTCGCTATCGTTGCCTACTTATGACCCATTTGGGAAAGGCGAGGCTGTATGACAGGTTAAATACGCTCTGCAAACATCCCAATGTAGCCATAACCTTTGATCCGCAGAAGGATAACTATCTACCTCAGGGGTTTTGCCGGCCATCCGAGCAGATGTTGACAAACTTAATGGACGAAACCATTAGGGAAGTTCTTACAGAAAACATTCAGCTGGATCTATGGAACTGGTGGTTGGAAGTAGGCAACAGAGGCACTAGTACACCAACCTGGGACTTGATCAGTACCTGCAACATCGATAATTGCAGAGGGCTCTTGCTGGTCGAAGCGAAAGCTTATAATGGTGAAAACTCACCCGCTGGTAAAACGAAAGACAGTAGAACCAATATAAAGAACCATGAAAAAATCAAAACTTAGATTAAACAGGCTTGTGAAGCCCTTGGAGATATCACAGACCTGGCTTGGGGAATACAAAGGGACAGTAATTATCAACTGAGCAATCGCTTTGCCTGGGGCTGGAAGTTGGCCAGCTTGGGGATACCTGTGGCTCTACTTTACCTGGGCTTTCTGAACGCGGAAGACATGCAAGCCAAAGGGAAAGAAATCTATCAAGACCAAGCTGATCTGCTCAGTGAGTTCCAACGTGATAATGTTACCCGTATCGTACCCTATGAGGCGTGGGAGAAGCCCTTGGGCATCAATGATACTGTCGGCAACAAAACCCTGTTCATTCCACTTTTGAGGGGGTTGAACTGCAATGTAAGTCTATCCTGATTGTTCAGCTCTACCAGATACGAGTTCAAATAAATGCTTTGACATAATCTGACCCCATTTATTAGTGTGATTCGCAGTGTTTGTCAGAGGCTGGTACTTGTTATTTTTATGGACACAGAGTACGCCTTTTGGCATAATTGACAGATAGTTCAAGGAGTTGACTGTGGATGACAGATGGCTTTCCGTTACGGAGATAAGCAAATACTTGGGCATCACCAAGGACTCTGTGTATAAATGGGTAAAAGAAAAAGGCATGCCAGCCCACAGACTGGGAAAACTCTGGAAGTTTAAAACAGACGAAGTTGATGTGTGGATGCGGCAAGGCGGAGCAAACGGAGCTAGGGGTGAGATCAAGAAACAGCACAGATCTTGAATATCTCGGCTTTCGGCTAGATGCCGCGGGAGCACATACCGCCAGAACGATAATGGTTCCTGAACTGGAATCACTCATTGCCGCGGTGCCTAAAACAATCGCATCCTTTGAACATTACAGGGATGCTGTAATTACAGATAACTGCCTGCAAAAACGTTCTGCCAGTAACAGAATGCGAACCCTGGACCATCTCCGGGTTTTATATGGGCTGGATGATCGTATCCCCCTCTTCAGGCTTCTGAAGATTCTTAGAAAAAAAGATCACGGGTCCTTTCCACAACTGGCGTTTTTATGCGCCTCTACGCGAGACAAAATGCTTCGGGAACTCAGCCCTTGGATGATCTCGCATCCAGCAGGATCACAGGTCTTGCGTTCTGAACTTGAGGAGCAGATCGAACTACGGTTCCCGGGTAGATTCAGCGCCATCACTCTCAGATCCACCAGCCAAAACCTGAATGCATCCTGGGCTCAAGCAGGATATACTCAAGGCCGGATCACCAAAACGAGGATCAAGGTTAATACTGGTCCGTCGGCTATGGCCTATGCTTTACTGATTGCCTACATGACCGGGGAGAGAGGCATTCGCATGTTTGAAAGTGAATACGCTCTGCTTCTGGACTGTCCCAAAGATGAGATGTTCAACCTGGCAGAGCTGGCCTCCCGCAAGGGATGGATACGGATGAAGCGTATCGGGGACGTGGTGGATGTATCTTTCGATCCAATTCTGAATGAAGCGGAGGTATAGCTTGTCCAGGATTGACTTGCTGCTACAGAATTACAGTAAACACGTCCGTACGCCTTGGCAAACGGATGCCGCTGCCATGCAAAGAGTCTGGTTTTGCATATACGAGCCCCACGATGAGTTGAACCTCAGAACCAAGCTGGGCGAGTTTGAATTGGCTACTCTCCAAAGCTCAAAAAAATGGGCACAATATGACCTTACAGACAGCTTTGCCGAATGGCTAGCAGGTCATAAATATGCTGAAAAATACTTCAAGAATCCATCCCTGCTCAACACGGTCCTTCCTGATTATAAATCATACTTGGTTTATTCAATCTCACAGTGCATTGAAGCCAGCCATGCTGACGGAAATACAGTGCTGGCACTATATGGCGTGGGGTCATTGTTTGGCTTCATAAAAGTGAAAGAACTGGTCGACAAAGTTGCTCCACTGGTACCAGGCAGGCTTGTTCTGTTCTTTCCCGGGACCCATGAGAACAGTACCTACCGTCTTTTAGATGGCTATGACGGTTGGGGCTATCTGGCGGTTCCGATTACCTCAGATAAGGAATTATAAGGGCAAAAACAAATGTTAAACAGAGAGATCTATCAACGAGACCCCAGTACCATCAAGCTCGCCAACGATGGCGTGGCTAATGTAAATGATGAAAGGACTGATCAAGCGCTAAAGGTCTTGCGCTACGAACTGGAAACCTTCGTTTGCGACGGCCAATACGATAAGGGCTTGAATCATATCCTGGAGATTTATCTACAGAACATAAACCAGGCTCAGCAACCGTCTGTTTGGATCAGCGGTTTTTATGGCTCTGGCAAATCCCACCTGGCCAAAATGCTCCGCGCCCTATGGCTTGATACAGTTTTTCCCGATGGCGCTACAGCTAGAGGCATAGCCAATTTACCCCAAGCCACCCGGGACCACCTTAGAGAGCTAAGCATCCAGGCAAAACGGCATGGCGGCTTGCACGCGGCTTCCGGTACGCTAGGCTCGGGCAGCAGCAATGTGCGGCTAGCCTTATTGGGGATTGTTTTCAAATCCCTAGGATTACCGGAGCAGTACCAAAAAGCGAAATTCGTGATGTGGCTGAAGAAGGAAGGTATCTACGATCAAGTGAAAGCTGAAGTGGAATCACGAGGGGAAGATTTTGGTTTTGAAATAGACAACTTCTATGTCTCCGACGTTCTGCATGAAGCCCTGATGAAGGCAAAACCCAATGTGTTTGCATCACCTGAAGTCTGCACCCCTACTCTAAACAACCTCTATCCGTTCACTGGCGATATCTCAATTGATGAGCTGGTTAGTACTATGAGGGAAGCCCTCTCAATCAATGGCAAGATCCCCCTCACGGTTATCATCCTGGATGAGATGCAACAATACATTGGTGATAGCAGTGAGCGCTCTCTTGATGTTATGGAGACGGTGGAAATGTGCTCCAAAAACATAGGCGGAAAACTGTTGATTGTCGCGACTGGGCAATCGGCCATTACCGGCACCGCCATGCTCAAGAAACTGGAGGGGCGCTTTACCATACCAGTCCAGCTCTCTGACAATGATGTGGACACCGTGATCCGCAAGGTCTTTCTGGTTAAAACACCTGCCTCCCTGCCTGCCTTGGATAAGCTTTACAAAGACAATATCGGTGAACTTTCTCGTCATCTGAGTTCGACTGCTATCGCTCCCGGTAAAGAGGACGATCAGTATTACCATCAAGATTACCCCATTCTTCCTGTGCGGCGCAGATTCTGGGAGGAAGCGCTGCGAGTGCTGGACCAAACCGGAACTGACAGCCAGGTTCGCAACCAACTCAGCAACACCCATAAAGCTATCAAGACCAACTTAGACCAAGAACTTGGCCATGTGGTACCGGCGGATTTCCTCTATTTCGAGTCTGCCGTCAAGCTCCAGCAGGCACGGCTCTTGCCCAGTAAGATCTATAACCAGACCATGACCTGGATCGACAGCGCTAATGAAGATGAACGGCTCATGGCCAGAGCTTGTGGGTTGATTTTTCTGATCAACAAGATCAATGCCCATAACCCCGAACTGGGGATCAAAGCGGTAACAGAGACCATCGCGGACCTGATGCTTGAGGACATCACCACCGACAGCAGCCAGTTACGTGGGAAACTGCCTAAACTTCTCGATAGTTGTTATCTTTTGATGAAAGTTAATGACGAATACCGCATCCAGACCGAAGAAAGCGTAGCCTGGAATAACGAGTTTCTGGCTCAGAAATCCTCACTGTTCAGTTCTCCGCAAGTGATCGATACAGACCGGGAAGAGCGCTTAAAACAGCAATACAGCGTCAACAGCAAAGGCCTGAGCGTGTTACAGGGCAGCGCCAAAGTCCCCAGGGACGCGCAAGTGTATCATGGCAGCGGTAGCCCCGCTGACCACAGGGATAAGCTTTACATCTGGTTGCGAAACGGCTGGACTACTGATGAAACCTCGGTGAAAGTGGATGCCAGGCAACTGGGCAACGATTCTCCCCTGATAACGGTTTACCTCCCTAAGAAGAATGCAGATGCCATTCATAGCAATCTGATCGAACTCAAGGCTGCCGATAACACTCTGCGCCTGAAAGGCACTCCCACCACTACTGAAGGTGTGGAAGCCCGCTCCGCCATCGAAACCATCAAACACGGTGCCGAACTCAAGTTGACTGAGCTATTCCAGGACCTCTTCCAGGCATCAATGGTTATCCAGGCCGGAGGTACGGAGATCAATGAGAATAATCTTAAAGCCAGCCTTGAGACTACTATCAGAAACTCTCTTTTACGGCTTTATCCCAAGTTTTCTGAAGCTGATGATAGCAGGTGGGGCAAGGTGTTTGAAAAAGCCATGAAAGGTGCTCCTGATGCCCTCTTATCCCTTGATTACAGCGGCGAGGCTGCCAGCCATCCTGTCTGCAAGGCCGTTCTCAGTCATATTGGCAACGGCAAAAAGGGAGACGAGATCCGCAAGCATTTCGATCAAGCTCCCTACGGTTGGCCCCGCGATGCCATTGACGGCGCTTTGATAGTGCTGCTGGTTGCTGGCAATATAAAGGCCCTGGACGAGCGCAATCAATCCATTGAACTGGGCAAACTGGAACGCAAGGCCATCGGTAAGGCTGTCTTCAAGAGCGAGACGGTGGTCCTCAGTGCAGAACAGAGGCTCAGGCTCCGCAAAATTTATCAGAAACTGGGCATTTCTTGCCCCTCGGGGAAGGAACTGGAGCACTCAGATGATTTTATCGCCAGGCTTACAAGCTTGATAGACAAGGCCGGAGGTGACGGACCCTTGCCTTCCAGGCCCAAGGCTGATCAATTGGATGAGATCAGGCTTTGCAGCGGTAACGATAGACTGATGGCGATCTACAATGCTTTCGATATCCTTAGCGATCTTATCGATACAGCCCAAGCAAGCTCAGTGCAGATCTCCAAACGCCTGCCAAACTGGCAGCTCTTGAAGGGACTGCTGGCCCAGGCTGATGGTCTCAGCGACATCGAGATCATCCGCAGCCAAATCGAGCACATCGAGACTCAGAGGTTGCTACTGGCAGATCCCGATCAAGTCGCTCCGGTGCTGACCAATCTCAGCCAAAAATTCCGGGACATCTTGAACGACCTGAAGCGAGAATATGACCAGATCTATGCCAGCGGAAATCTGAGCCTATCCGGGGACGCCAATTGGCAAGCTTTGGAGCTGGAGCAGCAAACTGAAATCATGAGGCTCAATCAGATCGACACTCTCTCAGTGCCGGAGATAGAGTTAACAGATACCCAAGCGATTCTGAAAACCCTAAATAAGACCCCCATAAACTCATTTCGGGATAGGATCGCCGCCCTGCCCTCCCGCTTCAGTAAAGCGTTGGAAGACGCTGCCAAGCTGCTGGAGCCCAAAACTCGGGCATTGAAGCTGCCCTCCCGCACCCTAAAACTGCTCAGGACGTAGATACCTGGCTTGAAGATGCCAAAGCCACGCTGAACAATGCCCTGAAAGACGGCCCCGTCATAGTTCAATAAAGGCAAGGATCAGGAAAATGCTACCCCTTGATAAAACTCTGCGCAACAAGCTGGAAAAGACCATCAAAGAAGCCAGGGAAACAGCTGAAGCGGGTGCCAAAGCCGCTCTTGTTCAACTGGGCGTTGCCGATGCCAATGCGCCAGGTTTTTTGAGCGATGAGGATAAAGCCCTGCGGCGAAAGCTAAGAGTGCATGGACGCCAGCTTGGAGATGCCAGGTATCAAGACTCCAGACAGGCTATAGATATTCTCACTGAGGAGATCGCTTACGAGCACTGGCATCGCATGCTCTTTGCCAGGTTTTTGGCAGAAAACGATCTGCTTATGGATGATGATCCCGCGAATCCGGTATCACTCAGCCTCGAGGACTGCGAAGCCCTGGCCCCTGAACAGAACGCAACAAGTGCCTGGGAACTGGCAGCCAGATACGCATCCAGGATGCTGCCGCAGATATTCAGAACCGATTCTCCCGTTTTTCAGCTTAGCCTTCCCCCTGAGCATCAACACAGCCTGGAAAAGTTGTTAACGGAGCTTCCCCCTGAAACCTTTACCGCATCTGATTCTCTGGGCTGGGTCTATCAGTTCTGGCAAGCCAAGAAGAAGGACGACGTTAATAAATCCGAAGTTAAGATCGGAGCCAAGGAATTACCTGCAGTGACGCAGCTCTTCACCGAACCCTATATGGTGCAGTTCCTGCTGGATAATTCTCTGGGCGCTTGGTGGGGAGGGAAACGCCTCAGCGTAGATGATCTTAAAAACGCCAAGTCTGAGGACGAGCTAAGAGAAAAGGCAGCCATACCTGGCGTGCCGCTCAGCTACCTCCGCTTCGTTCAGGAAGACGGCACCTGGCGTCCCGCTGCCGGCACTTTTGCCAACTGGCCTCAGGATGTAAAAGACCTCAAGATCCTTGATCCCTGCTGCGGATCAGGCCACTTTCTGGTTTCCACTTTCAGGATGCTGATCCCCATCTACACTCACCTAACCCATTTCGAAGTCTCTTCGGCTTGTGTTCAGGTATTGAGGGACTGCCTATATGGCCTGGAATTGGATAAGCGCTGTGTGGAGATATCTGTTTTTGCTTTAGCCCTGGCTGCTTGGACCTATCCCGGTTCCACAGGCTACCGGCCTTTACCTCAGATGAATATCGCCTGCTGCGGTCTCTCGGTGGGCTCAGCCAAAGAGGAATGGGCTGCTCTCGCCAATGGCAATGCCGCTTTGCGCCAGGCGCTTACTTGGCTGCACGACTTTTATCAGGACGCCCCGCTTCTGGGCTCCTTGCTCGATCCCAAAGCGGATCAATTCGGTGAGTTCATCAGGACCCACTATCCGGAGTATGCCTTCGACAAATTGCTGGCCAAGTTGCGTCCGGAAGAAGAGTTAGAAGCAGGTCTGGCTGCCAAGGGACTGTTGGATGCCACCCTGATCCTGATGAACGAATATGACCTGGTGATCACCAATGTTCCCTATCTGGCACGGGGTAAACAAAGCCCGGAACTGCAAAAACATTGCGAAAAACACTTCCCTACCGCCAAGAACGACCTCGCTACCGTGTTCTTGGATCGCTGCCTACAGCTTTGCCACGCCGGTGGAACCGCCAGCATCGTGCTGCCCCAAAACTGGCTCTTCCTCACTTCCTATAAGAAATTTAGGGAGAAACTGCTGAACAGCGATACCTGGCATCTGATCGCCAGATTGGGGCCTCAGGCTTTTCAAACTCCCATGTGGGATTTTAATGTGCAACTGCTTTTGATCAGCCGCGGACAGGTCAACGAGAATGAGGACATCTATGCTGACGACAGCTTCGCCAACCAGCTCTGCGGTCTGGATGTCTCTGAATTCCGCTCTGCCCAGGAAAAGGGAGAAAAACTGATCGAGGCTGAACTGAAAGTGGTGTCTCAGGCAAGGCAGTTGAAGAATCCAGATGCTAGGATTATGATAATCGAAAGAGAATCAAGCACGTTACTTGCAGAATATTCAGCTTCTTTGGTTGGCATACAAACAGGTGATTATCCAAGATTTGTCATTTACCATTGGGAAACAGACGAATTCAAAGGACTCTGGGATCTTTATGAAAGACCTGGCACATACTTTGTGGACAGGACAGAGATTATTCTATGGCAAAATGGAAATGGGTCCTTTCTTGAGTTTGTGAAGTCAAAATTAGGAGAGAACGGCACGGGAGCCTGGCTGAGAGGTTCTCAAGTATGGGGGAAAAGGGGAGTTTCCATACAATTAACCAATTATTTAACACCAAGTTTGTTTTATGGAGCCAAATACGATCAAACACTCGCTGTCATCAAACCTAATAACGAATGTGTTTTATCAGCACTTTGGTGTTTTTGCTCATCTCCCGAGTTTAGCTCTCTAGTTCGGGAAATAGACCAAAAGTTAAATGTTACTAATGCAACACTTGTCAAGGTCCCCTTCGACCTCGAACACTGGCAGAAAGTAGCGGAGGAAAAGTACCCCAATGGCCTTCCGGAGCCCTATTCAGACGATCCCACCCAGTGGATCTTTCACGGCCACCCCTGCGGCAGTGTGGTCTGGAGCGAAGAGTGCAAGAAGCTGGAGCAAGGTCCCTTGAGAAAAGACAGCACCGTGCTGCAGGTTGCCCTTGCCCGTCTTTTGGGCTATCAGTGGCCTGCCGAAAATGATGCCAATATAGAGCTTTCCGAAGAGTCCCGTTTTTGGGTAAAGCGATGCAAAGAGCTGTATCCCTTTGCCGATGAGGATGGCATCGTCTGCATTAGTCCGGTCCGAGGCGAGGAATCTGCCATGGACAGGATCATCAAGTTGCTGGCTGCCGCTTATGGAGATGAGTGGTCTCCCGCTATCTTAAATGAACTGCTGGCGGCCTGTGACCACGCAGGCAAGAGCCTGGAAAGCTGGCTGCGGGACAAGTTCTTTGCCCAACACTGCAAGCTTTTCATGCACCGTCCCTTCATCTGGCAGATCTGGGATGGGCTGCGGGACGGCTTTTCTGCCTTAGTGAACTACCACAAGCTGGACAACCGCAAGCTGCAAAGCCTGATCTACAGCTATTTGGGAGATTGGATCACCCGCCAAAAGCATGATCTGGATTCAGGTATCGATGGGGCCTCCGAAAAGCTTGCCGCAGCCGAAACACTACAAAAGAAACTAATCCTGATCCTGGAAGGCGAAGCCCCTTGCGACATCTTCGTGCGCTGGAAACCCATTGAAAAACAAGCTATCGGCTGGAATCCTGATCTCAACGATGGCGTGCGCATGAATATCCGTCCCTTTGTGATAGCCGAAGTGCTGAGACACTATAAAAAGCCCATTCTCAATATCAACTGGGACAAAGACCGGGGCAAAGACGTCCCATCTGCCCCTTGGTATCATATTGATAAGGGCGATAGAATCAATGATAGGCATATAAGTTTAAAAGAAAAGAAAGGAGTTATTCATGATAAGTAGAGCTATTCATCAGACTGTGGCTGCATTTTTTCCGGTCAACAACAAGAATCTTCACTACTATGTACCTGTGTACCAACGTGAGTACACTTGGAAAAAAGAAAAGTGGGAGCGGTTTATCAACGACATTTGGGACAATGATTCTGGATACTTTGTTGGCACTGTTATCTGCATTCCAAAAGAAGACAACACCCAGTATGAGGTAATTGATGGCCAACAAAGGATGATAACATTATTATTGATGTATGCCTCAATTTATAGTATAGTAAACGATATTAATAAGTACGACAAGAAAGACCAATATAAGAGCGATGATTTTGAGACATTAAGATCAGATCTTAAGAGAATGCTGATAACAAGTAAAGAACCTCCAGTTTACCGATTTCGTCCTCAGAGACAGAACAACAACGACAGAGATTTTAATGCGATTATTGATAAGGCATTATATAATGCGGATGTAAGCGAAATCCCGTATGCTGGTAACCGTAGAATTTTTCGTGCATATGAGTTCTTTCGTTCAGCTGTTAAGAGACTAGCTGATGAAATCAACTCGTCAGAGATACAGGTTGCGGTGGAGCTGATCGAAAAAATCAATAACGTACTTATGGTGCAGATCGAGGTTCTAAGCACATCAGATGCTTTTACTCTATTTGAATCATTGAACAATACTGGTGAGCCCCTGGCTATAACAGACATTATTAAAAACAACTTACTCTCGAAATTTGCATCCAATGTAGATGATTTACAAACCCAGTACAACCATTGGCGTTCTATAATGACTAATCTAGGTGAAGATCCTTCATTGCACGAAAGGTTCTTGAGACATTATTATAATGCTTTCCGACGTGACCTTCCAGCAATCTTCGGTGGCCAAGAATTTGCAGAAAAGAACATAGGCCGAGGAAAACTGATTGGATTATTTGAAGAACTCGCTAATCGGGATCCAAAGATATGTGTTCAGCAACTTCTAGAAAAGTCTTTGATTTATAACAAACTATTAGAGCCTGATCCTAGAGAGTTTTCAAGTTTTTGGAATGATCTCATAGATCTAGATCACATTGGTGCCGCCCCTGCATACCAATTGCTGATGTACGTTTTACAAGCCAATCTTGATGAAGACAAGATCAGAAAATTAGTTTCATTCTTAGTAAAGTTCTTTGTGAGGAGACACCTAACCAATACCCCAAACTTTAGAGATCTTGATATGCTATTCATTGATCAGGTGGAGAGCTTGAGGAGCAATAGTAATAATATCGATCTTGTTATCGGCGACTTAAAGCAGAAATCGGCATCTGAAGAGGACTTCGCAGAGAAATTGAGAGGCAAAGTCTATGAAGATAACCGTGCGGCTTGTCGGTTCATACTTTGCAAGATTGAAGAAGAGCACTCAACACCAGAGACCAAGGTTGATTTGTGGCAGAGAAAGGATGGTAGATTTCGTTTCGAGATAGAGCATATCTTTCCTCAGGGTGATAATATACCTCAATGTTGGGTAGATATGATTGCTGGAGGAGATAATAATCAAGCAGAAGCTTTGCAGCATGAACATGTACATAAGCTCGGGAACCTAACTCTCACGGCTTATAATAAAGAACTGCGGAACTGGTCCTTTGAAAAAAAGAGGGATCATATGGTCGACGAGAAAATTACTGGGTATAGAAATGGTCTTCATCTAAATATAGACCTAGCTGATGAACCCACATGGACTGTAGAAAAAATAGAAAAAAGAACGAATACCTTGGTAGAAAAGGCTTTGAGTCTCTTTAGATTTACAGAATAGTTATGCAACTATGTATATGGTAGCCAATACAGGATTGATATGCTTAAGAAAGAACTTCTCGAGTTGATAGCCAATGGCGAGAACTCACTGGTTGAGTTCAAGCGAGACGACGTCCGACCAGAGCAGCTTGCCAAGGAGATCGTAGCCTTTTGCAATAGCTATGGTGGCAAGCTCCTCTTGGGGGTTGAGGATGATGGAACACCCTCTGGTATCCAACGATCCAATTTGGATCACTGGATCATGGACACGGTCTGCGCTCGTTACGTTCATCCGGCAGTCATACCGCTATATGAAGAAGTTAAGTTTGAAGCTAATCTCCGCGTAGCTGTGATAACTGTACCCCTGGGAGTTTCCAAACCATATGTAGTGAGGCATAACGACAGGGAAGAGTTTTACATCAGGGCAGGTTCCACCAGCAGACTGGCAAATAGAGACCAGATCATCCGTATGTCAGCATCAGGTGGAATGATACATGTGGAAACCCTGCCAGTGCCCAGGACCTCCTTCAAAACTCTTGATAAAGCCAGGCTTGAAAACTACTTCAGGGATATCTTGGTAGAGCTTTCCCTACCTCGAGATGACAAGGAGTGGGAAACTCGTCTGGTAGACATGGGTTTCCTGGCTGATAACGTTGAACATGAAAAGGTCTGCACAATTGCCGGATTGCTGCTGTTTGGGATCAATCCCCGCAGATACCTGAAGCAGGCAGGGCTGAGGATCATGGTTTTCGACTCAGACGATAAAGAATACAAAGCTCTCCTGGACGTCGTCCTAGACGCCCCTATGGTTGCCAGAGTAGAAGTGAGCGATCAAAGGGTCTCGGGAATAGTGGATGACGGTCTTGTGGAGAAAGCCGCGGCGGCAATTTATCCATTTATTACAGAGGAATCCGGAACCATAGACAAAGGTTTTCGCAGACCATTGAAACGATACTACCCCTGGAATGCCATCCGTGAGCTGATTCTGAACGCCTTAGCGCACAGGGATTGGACCCGTAATACCGACATCGAGATTTGCCGTTACAAAGACAGACTGGAGGTGATAAGTCCAGGCGCTTTGCCCAACTCCATGACGGTTGAAAAAATGGTCGGCGGGAGACGAACTCCTCGCAACACAATTATCATGGAGGTTCTGAGAGATTACCAATATGTGGACGCCCGGGGCATGGGCATCAGAACCAAGGTCATACCGATCATGCGGGAGTTTAACGGTACCGAGCCGGAATTCGAAGCCACCGAAGACTTTTTAAAGACCACATTATTCAACAATGGACCTAAAAATGAGCCTGATGAGCCTAAACATGACCCTGAAACTCAAGAAAATGACCCTAATAAAGACCATATTGACCTGAAACATGACCCTAAAACCGTTATTATGACCCTAATAACTAAAAATCCATCCATCACCTACACAGAACTGGCGATCTCCATAAATAAAAGCCCCGCTACAGTGAAGCGCTATCTTCAGGAGCTTAAGGCAAGCGGTGTGGTTTCCAGAATCGGCGGAAGAAAGGGCGGAAAGTGGTCAGTATAATTAGGAGATCAGGTTGAGTAGAATACTGGATTGCATAATAGAATCGATCACGGGTCAAGGCTCAAGCCTGGTTCTCTGGCCGGATAAGGAGCGCCAGTGGGAAAAGGCCATCCCAGCTTTGAGAAAAGAGTTGCCCGGACTGCTCTGCTTAGGGCAGTACACCCCTTGGGAAAGGACAGGTCCTGCCATCTGGATGCGCTGTGCTATTGCCGGGCAAGTTAAGGAACTTGGCCCATCTAAAGACCAGGTGTTTGTGCTCTATCTTCCGGGATTTGGCATACAGGAGTTAAAGGCTGTTGAGAGTTGCCCGGAGGAGATAAAACCGCTGGCAGAGCTTCAATTCAGATCTACTATCTGGAGCCAGTACAATGGTAAAGACTGGACGATCTTGGCTTATCTGCTTTCTGAAAAAGGTGGGCTGGGTCTTGATGTAGCCCAGGACGCAAGTACCAAACAAGCCCTGCAGAATGCCCTGCATCCCTTGTTCCAGGAAAAAGTGGAAGATCTGAGGGGTAAACGGTTGGATAAAGACCTTTTCAACTCCCTGCTTACTGGAGGCGATCCCACCCGGGACATGCTGAATTGGCTGGATCAGGGGGATGAGTTCAAAGCCAACCTCAGCCCCGAACAGTGGCAGGCTTTTTGCGCCAACTGCAAATCCCGCTTTGGCATAGATCCGGTGAAAGACGGGCTCTTAAGCGCAATCAAATCCCTGGTAGAGACAGAAGGATCGGACGCCAGGCATAAGAATTGGCAGCAGGTTTGGGACCGTTTCTGCGATGCCCCCCATAAATACAATAGAATCCCGGACCTAATTAGGAAGCTGCAAGTGCCTGATGACCTGTTTTATCTGCAGAATGAGGACCATGCCTTTGACCGCTATCCTCAGTGGAACGATGAGATGGAACGAAAGCTGTTTACAGCGCTGCAGTCGCTACTAAGGGCTAACGCTAAAGACGTCAGAGCGAAGATAAAGGAATTGGAAGCTGACCACGCCAGACGAAGAGAACTGATCTGGGCGGAATTGGGGGAGGCAAAGTACTCTGAGCTGCTTCAGTATTTGGTACTAATAGCGGAACTGACGGCTACTAGCATGGATGTAGGAGAGCTATCGGAACTCGAAAAACGCTATTCTGAGCACTTGTGGCGGGCAGACTGGGCTGTACTCCAACTTCTGGGCAGAATCGATTCTGGTGAAGATTTGACGCTGTTTGGAGGCATTCTTGACATACTCTACACTCCCTGGCTTGATGCTTCCGCCCGTTATCTACAAGACTCCGGTATTTTTTCTCAGTTGGATAAGGCAGATTTAACCGATAAGCTAAACCATGTTGAAGCGATTCTGTTCGTGGATGGCTTGCGTTTCGATTGCGCCAAGCGTTTATCGGAGCTATTGGGCTCTGGAGCTTATCAGATTGATGAAAGTATACGCTGGACAGGTTTGCCAACGATAACAGCTACATGTAAGCCGATGCTGATCGAACCGATCCTGAGCACCGGTACCGAAAAACAAAGCAGGGACGAGACGAACTACGCGGCCATGAACTCATATGAATTCAAAAAGGCGTTGGAAAAGAATAACTGGAAAGTGCTTACGGCCAAGGACGTCATTCCCCTGGCTGAGCGGAGCGCTGGAGAAGCACAATCCAGAATCTGGTTGGAATACGGTAATCTGGACGAACTGGGGCATTCCCAAGGCTGGAGTATTGCCAGGCACGTCGAGAGCACTTTAGCTGAGATCGTTGCAAGGATCAAAGAGATCTTTCAAGCAGGGTGGGAAAAGGTTCTCATTCTGAGCGATCACGGGTGGCTGCTGTCACCCAACAACTTACCCAAAACGGATCTGTCAGCCTGCCTTTCAGAGAGTAAGTGGCATCGCTTTGCCACGCTCAAAGAGGGGGCTCAAACTCAGGAACATCTGTTCCCCTGGTATTGGGACCCTAACCGGCAGATCGCCATTGCTGATGGGGTGTCATGTTATAGCGCAGGAGTTGAGTACACTCATGGGGGCTTGAGCATACAGGAATGCCTGCTGTTGGATATCATGATCTGCAAAACTGAAAATGAAAAGAACAAAGAAACGGTAAAAATCACAGACATAAAATGGACAAACATGCGCTGTGGCATTGCCATAGAAGGGCAAGGGGAAGGCATGGTCTTTGACATTCGCTCTGAGCCCGGGGACCTGCTTAGCAGCGTGGTGCTGAATGTAAACCCCATTAGAAGCGATCACAGCGCGTCAGTCGTGGTGGAAGACGAAACCCTGCAAGGGAATCGGGCTTATATAATCATACTAGGCCCTGATGGCAACATATTATCTCAAAAGCCAACAATCATAGGCGGAGGAAAAGATGATTCAACTGGATGACATCGATAAAAAAGCGGCTTCTGTGCTGGAAGGATATTTGGTCAGAAAGGACCTTGTGCGCACCTTCAGCCGGCAATTCCCGGTCCCGACCTACGTGGTGGAATTTCTCTTGGGAAGATATTGCGCCAGCATCGATCCGGAAGAGATCAACGAGGGGATCGAGATTGTCCAGAGGCAACTTCTGGATAGGACAGTGAAAGCCGGAGACGAAGAGTTGTTCAAATCCCGGGCCAAGGAAAAGGGCTCCGTGAAGATCATTGATCTGATCACAGTACGCTTGGACGCCAAAACTGATTCCTATCTGGCCACCCTGCCCAGCTTACGCTTGCGTGACGCCAGGATAAGTTCAGAGCTGGTTAGCGGGCATGAGCGAATGCTGACAGGCGGCTTCTTTGCTGAGATCACCCTGGTCTATGATCCCGTGATCGCCCAAGAGAAGAACGGACGACCCTTTGGGATCGAAGCAATCAGGGAAATCCAGCTTTCCAGCCGGGACGTGCTGGCCAAATTGGCCGAAGCTCGCAAGGTCATGACCACCGATGAGTGGAAATCCCTGCTGTTCCGCTCCATTGGACTAGAGCCCGACCAGCTTAGTGAAAGGCAGAAAAACGCGATTTTACTGCGCATAGCTCCATTTGTGGAGAGGAATTACAATATCGTGGAATTGGGACCCCGGGGTACGGGCAAAAGCCATCTCTTCCAGCAGATATCGCCGTACTCGCACTTGATCTCAGGAGGAAAAGCCACTGTTGCCCAAATGTTTGTGAATAACTCCAATGGCCAACGCGGGCTGGTCTGCCAATACGACGTGGTCTGCTTTGATGAGATCTCAGGCATTACATTTGATCAGAAAGACGGGGTCAACATCATGAAGGGCTACATGGAGTCAGGTGAATTCAGTCGAGGAAAAGAGAGCATCAGAGCCGATGGAAGTCTAGTGATGGTGGGAAACTTTGAGGTCGATGTGGAACACCAACAGCGGATCGGGCATCTCTTTGGGCCGCTGCCTCAGGAAATGAGGGATGACACAGCCTTCATGGACCGCATCCATGCCTATCTGCCAGGCTGGGATATTCCCAAGATCAGCAAAGAATTGCTGACTGATCACTTTGGCCTAGTAAGCGATTTTCTCTCGGAATGCTGGTCTCAACTGCGGGTGCAAAGCCGGGTAAATTATCTGCAGAACAAAGTCTTCTTTGGCGGAGCGCTGTCCGGACGTGACACCAATGCTGTAAATAAAACTGTGAGCGCTCTGCTCAAGCTTATGTATCCCGATCCCGGTATGGAGATCCTCGATGCTGACCTGGAGTGGGCCGTTCGGCTTGCTATGGAGACAAGAAGACGGGTCAAAGAACAGCAGAAACGTATCGGCTCGGCGGAGTTTCGCAATACCCATTTCAGCTATGTGATGGGCACTGAGGGGGTGGAGCAGTTTGTCTCCACGCCCGAGCTGCACAGTGAAAACAGCATCGGCGGAGATCCACTGGAACCCGGTCAAGTTTGGACGATCAGTCCCGGGGGAATGGATGAGCACATCGGGCTGTATCGCATTGAGATCAACGAAGGTCCTGGTGCCGGAGTTAAAATATTGAACAAACCAGTACCTCCAGCCTTTAAGGAAAGCATAAGCTTTGCTGAGCAAAATCTGTATGCGAGGTCACAGCAGTTGGTGGGAGATAAAGATCCCCGACAACATGAGTTTTCTGTCCAGGTTAGGGCTTTCGATGCTGCCAAATCTGGAGCGAAACTCGGCGTCGCTGCCCTGATAGCCCTTTGCTCCGCTCTGCTTAAGAAAAGCGTTAAAGGCGGAATCATTATTGTTGGCGAACTTAATCTGGGCGGTTCAATAGAGACAGTCCACAATCCCGTCAGCATTGTTGAGATAGCCACAGAGAAAGGGGCCTCAAAGCTGCTGCTTCCGGTTTCTACCCGCAAGCAACTCATAGACCTTTCCGATGAAATGGCCACCAAAATCGACATCCAGTTCTATAGCGATGCCAGAGATGCGCTATTAAAAGCGCTGGTGGAATGAGAATGTTACAACTAATAATATTCGGCAATAAGGTAATAGTGCCTTATCTGGTTTTAATAGAAGTCTGTTATAAGCGGCTTAGAACAAACATAACGTTATAAAGCTAGTAGGAGAAATTATGCCCATTTATGTCTATGTAACACCCCAGTGTAGTGCAGATATCGAGAAACACGGCAAGCGAAGTGCGGTTGCGTCACTGAAAGAAAATGTTGAGCACAAACAATCATATAGTGAATTCGATACCTATATTCCATCTCCTTATCTAAAAAAACGATTAGCTGGTCAGTTTAGGCTGGTGGCTTACCAACAAGCTCTTCCGAACAATGTTAAAGTGTTAAGTTTCGTACTGTTTTGTCATCGAGATGAAGGTATTTATTCGGACTTCTTGGAGAAATACAGTCTTGATGACGATAGAATTCCAAGCGATGAGGATCTTGTAGAATATGTTTCAAAGTATATGGTAAGTGATTCACAGAAGAAATCTGAGGAACCAAGCGATATAGAATACCAGATGCTATATGACAGGAGTCCGTTTTCTGACTTTGACGATGTCTTTATTTTTGAAAGTGAGAACTGGATAGAAGGTAGAGGTGTAGACCAAGCGATAATCTCAAGACACAGGGTTTCTATTTATAAAGCCTTAAGAGACTATGCTTTCAGTGAAGCTGATGACTCTATTTTGAATATACCTGTAACAGATGATATCGAAATAAAGGTAGTATCCAAATGGGCTCATCAGATAGTCTTCTTAGACAGATTGTTGGTTAAGCGATTAGATGTTGACAACACTAACAACGAAAAACTAAATGAGTTAGTTGCAGCTAAGACTGCCGATGAATCAAGAATCCTCGTACAGAAAATGAGCCATCGTGCTTATCCGTATTTGATGTTGGCTGATGAAGATTATTGGTTTAGCATTGAGGAAAACAAAGAAGGGAATTTATCTCTTAGTCCTGAAGAAGCTGATCTAGTAAGTTTAATCCTCGAATCATCTGAAGAGGATCGGTATCCGCTATTTATTAACGGTCGTCCAGGTAGCGGTAAATCCACAATACTTCAATACTTATATACTCACGAGTTGTCGAAATACCTGTCTTTAGAGCCCAAGCCAGATTTCTATCCTCCTTTATATGTAACATATAGTGAGAAATTGATGAATAGGGCTAGAGATACCGTTACGAGTATTCTCAACAGTAGCTATAAGCTACTTGAACGTAATATTAAAATATCAAATAGTGAACTATCTAAGTGTTTTTGTACTTATTCAGATCTTCTGCTTTCGCTCATTCCTGCCGAAGATAAGGATAAGTACATAAAAGAGAACAGAATAGACTTCTTCACTTTCAAGACGGAATGGAAAAAGAGAAGAATAGCTGATCTTCCTGCTGAGCTTGTATGGCATGTCATTCGAACCTATATAAAGGGAATGAGTTCCGACGACGATTTTTTTGATCTGTCATCGTACAAAGAGTTACCCCAGAAGCAAAAATCAGTAACTGACGATATGTTTGCACGTGTTTGGCAAGACGCTTGGTTAAATTGGTATAGCGAGTTTTGTAGTAGCGAAGAAAGATGGGATGACCAAGATCTAACACGCTTTGTTTTATCTCATCCCGAAATAACAATACCTGAGTTCCCAGGAGTTTTCTGTGACGAAGCTCAGGATTTTACCAGAATCGAAATCGAGATGGTGAGCAAGTTCAACTTATTCACTAGAAGAGAGTTATCTATTAGTGATCCAACGAACATCCCTCTTGCCTTTGCTGGTGATCCGTACCAGACAATAAACCCTACGGGATTCGATTGGGATGCAGTTCGTGCAACATTCTCTGATAAGCTTTCATCAGAATTATGTCGATTTTCGAACAGGCGTATTACTATCAAGATTAAGGATCTAAGCTATAATTATCGATCTAATAGAGATATTGTTGGGCTATGCAATACAATCCAGTTACTAAGAGGAATTATATTCAAGAAACCTGACCTGATTCCACAACAATCATGGTTTTCTGATGACTATGGTGTTGGAAATTACTATTTCGATGTCGATACGCAGATATTCAAAGATAAGTTCCGCCAGCATAATGATGTCGTAATTATCATACCATGTCAGGAAGGAGAAGAAGAAAGCTATTTGAGAAACGATCCATTCTTAAGCGAGATAAGTAATGAAAACCCCAATCTTCCTCTAAATGTTCTGAGCGCTCTTAGTGCAAAGGGACTTGAATTCTCCATGGTAATCTTGTACAAATTTGGCGAACAGTGTCTATCTGAGCATCCAAAGATAATTGAGCTTGTTGAGAATCCTAAATCAGATTGTGATCTAAGGGATAGACTTCCACTCGAGTACTTTTTTAATAGATTGTTTGTCGCAGCCAGTAGGCCACACACAAGATGTGTGATAGCGGATACACATCGAGCCATAGATCAGTTTTGGGAGAATCCTGGCATCACTGAATCCTCTAACCTTTTAGAAGCTTACGGTAGTTCTGCGTGGTCACTGGATAATCTCTTCTTTGTGAATATTGGTACTGCTGAAACTAACTGGTCTGAGGACCGCGATGATCCGCTTGAAATTGCTCTTGCAATGAAAGAATCTGCAATGAGTGAAAAGAATCAATACAAGATGAGACTTGCAGCGACCAACTTCATGAGAGCGGGAAAGCAAAGAGAAGCAGATGAGTGTACGGCTTGGCAGTATGAGTTTAACGACGACTATCTCAGAGCTGCAGAGAGATTTGCTGCCTTGGGTATGGCAGATAAGGCGAAAAATCTGTATTGGAAAGCACAAGAGTTTCAAAGTGTTTTAACCCTTGGATTGGAGGGAACTAATGAGCATCTTGCAGCAGCATATATGCTAAATCGAAATGATGTTAACCAACAGATTAAGGTCTTAGACTTCCTCCACGATAACCACAAAGTAGTAAAAGATATCTACATTGATCCTGTTTGGAAGTTAGTAATCAACCAACTCATCAAGGACATTGTCAAAAGTAATGCCATTAAACAAGATTCTGAGATAGCAATTTTCATGAAACTAAAAGGTCTCTATGACGCAAGAGTATTTTTCGACAATAAACTGATGGGTAGCGTTAGCTATAGTGCAAATCGATATCAGGATGCAGTGCATTATTGGGAAAAATCGAAAGATAAAACTATCTTATCTAGCCCGGATTATTTCCGAGCCAAGGCTAGGACATTGAAGTATCCTGAAAACATAAAATGGTATCATAAGGCCAAAGATTTTAACGAGATTATTGGCTTAACAACTAATAAGAGCATCAACAAGCTACCCAGTGATATAGTGCCAATTGTGTTTGAAGCCTATGAGTATGAAAAGAAGATCAACGAGCTTCTAAAGTTGATCGAAACTAATGCCTCACTGCAGATGTTTGACATAGCAGTGAACTCTAAGTCTTTCCTCTCTCTGCTAAGTAATGCTCAAATTGTTTCAATTTCAAGGAAATCATTGAAAGTGTTTGATGACAATGGGCATTGGGGAAACATCGTAAGGATTATTAATGCCCTTCAAGCGAAGAAACTGCTGGATAAAACGATTATGACAGAGCTGTTGATACTAATGGCAAAATCCAGCACTTTGCAGATCTTCAAAGAACCCACGAAATCACTCAACGACTTGATCAACGCCTATATTTATAGCAAGAAGAAGAGCTATACGTTTGATCTTGGTTTCCAAGTGACTGGAATGGCAATTGAAAAAAGCAACATGCTAATAGATGCATTGAGATTCTACGAAGGTTTCTGGCGGAAAGGCGATAATATTCCTCTGGACCACCAGCAATATGCCAAGGAAAGATGGTTGAAATCAAAGGAAAGGTACGTATTCTATCTTCAAGACAAAGAAATGAGTTACCAAAAGCATCTTGATGAACTAAATCTATATCAGAAAGAGTGGAAAATCAAGATGAATACGCTACAAGATTATCCCCCAATTGATGAATATCTTGAAGAAGACTCACGCAGTGAAGAGCTATATGATGGCACTGTAAGGGAAATGATTCGGACGCTACTAAACAATGGCAAATTCGATGTAGAGACTGTTGCCGAAAAGCTAAAAGTTGAAGTGAAAGTAGTCCGGGAGATACAAAAAGAACTTGCAGACAGCGCTGAGGATACCAGTGATTCAACGGTATTAGCTGATATCTAAACTATATCAGGTTGCATGTTAGTCATATAAGACTATAACCCAGAGTAATGAATACGGATTAATTATGAATAATGATCAAATAGGTATTAGGTCCAGGCAGCTAATCAAACAGATGTTTGGCACATCTGCGGAATTCCGTCCTGGTCAACTCGAGGCTATTGAGCATATCCTTAACCAAAGTGGCAGGCTTCTGATTGTGCAGAAAACTGGCTGGGGTAAAAGTGTGGTTTATTTCATCATGACCAAGATCAATCGAGAATTAGGCAAAGGCCCCACATTAATCATATCGCCGCTCTTGGCACTGATGCGTAATCAGATCTATAACGCCAATAAACTTGGTTTGAGAGCCGCTACCATCAATTCATCAAACACCAAGGAGTGGGAGCAGGTCCAGAATGGTCTTAAGAATAACTTATATGACCTCTTGTTAATATCTCCAGAACGGCTTTCCAGTGAGAACTTTCTCCCAGAGATTGTTCCCGCCATGGGCAGGATTGGCGCATTCGTCGTTGATGAAGTTCATTGTATATCGGATTGGGGACATGATTTTAGGCCGGATTATCGGCGTATCAAGAGTATCATTAGCAATGTATTCACCGGTATTCCTATTGTTGGCACAACAGCCACAGCCAATAACAGAGTTGTAAAAGATTTGGAAGATCAACTTGGATCAGGTTTTACAATTATGAGGGGTAAGCTTAACCGGTCGGGATTGAAACTTCAGAACATCGTTTTACCAACTATAGCCGAAAGGCTTGCATGGCTCGCTGATACCATACCTAAGCTAAAAGGGTCTGGGATTGTTTACTGCCTAACCCGGGGAGACGTATTTAGGGTTTCGAACTGGTTGAAACAATGTGGTATAGATTGCCATCATTACTGGGGTGGGGATGTGCTTGATGACAACAAACAGGATCTTAGCCCAATTCTTGAGCAAAAACTGCTCGATAACAAAATCAAGGTTCTTGTAGCCACCTCAGCTCTCGGGATGGGATATGACAAGCCCGATCTGAACTTTGTTATCCATTATCAAGCTCCAGGCTCAGCAATAGCATACTATCAACAAGTTGGCAGGGCGGGCCGTGAAGTACCTGAATCTTACGGTATATTGCTACATGGCAGTGAGGAGGACGAGATCCTTGATTACTTCATGCGAGAAGCGTTCCCCACCGAAGATGAGGAAAAAGCAGTGTTGGGTTTTCTCAATACTGTAACCTTGGCAACACAGGGGCAAATCTGCAGAAAGCTAAACATGAGATCATCCCGGCTGGAAAAAGCATTGAAACATCTGCTAATCGATGGCTATATTGAAAAAAGCAAGTCTGATTACAGCAGGACAGTGAAGGCATGGGCATACGATCAACAGAGGAAGGATCAAGTACAAGCTACCCGCATTCGGGAAAGAGAGAGGATGAAAACTTATATCTCTCATGATGGATGTTTAATGAGATTCATTGCAAATGAATTAGACGACCCAACCACTCAGGATTGCGGTATTTGTGTGAACTGCAGACAAGGGTTGCTACCAACAAAACCTTCACAAGACACCGTGCAGAAGGCTCTCGAATTTCTGCATCAGGATTATGTAATAATAGATCCTCGCAAGAGGTGGCCAAATGGGCTGGAATTGAGTGTGAATTTGCAGAGTAAGCCAACAATTGTGATTCCCAAAGGTGAAGTTATTGAACAAGGTAGGGCATTAGGATATTTGGAAAATGCTGGATGGGGAAGTGTTATCAGAAGATGCATCAAGGACAATACAACTGTCCCCGAGGATGTTATTAATGCAGCATTTTATCTACTAACCAAACAATGGGCCCCAAGTCCCTTTCCTGAATGGATTACATATATTCCATCGGCTAGACGATCGAAAGTCATTGTTGATTTTGCCAAAAGACTCGGAGGCAAACTCAGGATCCCGGTTTTGGATGTTATAGCAATTTCAAATACTTCGAAAATGCCCATTTATAAATATGAAAACAGCCAACAGCAGGTGGAAAACAGTATTAACAATTGGACAGTAAAGTCTCCTATCCGCCAGTCCCCTGTGCTGTTAATAGATGATTTTGTTAATTCAAGATGGACTTTAACAATTGTGGGCAGAATGCTTCGGATCAATGGAACTGAAAAAGTATATCCGTTCACGCTAGGGAGTGTAAAAGATACCAAATGATAATGAATAATGACGCACAGGTAATATTCCTCCTAACCTACAAACACTCCAGATCGGATTTGTTGCCCTTAACTGCCCAGGAATATTCAAAGATTGCCTATAAGATCAGAGAAATGGGATTACCTGGGCCTCAAGCCCTTTTCGGCATGAATGTTGAAGAGATAGCTAAGACAATTGCTGATGATAATGATATGGCTCAGAGAATAAGAAATCTGCTTGATTTAGGAGGGACAGCCTCGCTTTATACTGAGCGTATTTTCAATCAAGGTATAAATCTTATCACGAGGACTGATCAGCTTTATCCCGTAAAATTCAAAATCATGTTGAGAGACAACACTCCACCTTATCTATGCTCTGTCGGTAATCCGGAGTTGTTAACCGAATTTCGGAAACCCTACATCGTATCTGCGGATGATGTTACCAAGCTCTCTTCTATGAAGATTCCAGATAATCATGATAATCTGATCTGTCTGATTGCGTCATCAAGATACTGCAGACAGCTTGAAGAATGGACGAAATCATGGAGAAATGTCATCATTATCAGCTCAATCGGTCTCATTAAACTGATTCGGCAACCAGCCATTCGGGAAGCAATACAGGAGGGTAATACTTTAATCATATCCACCAATGTAGTTGATGCCGAAGAGCCAAACTATCATTATTTGTACTTGTATCTAATGGCTTTTACGATGTCAACTTCCAGCACGGTAATCCACCAACAACACAATGCTAGGGTAACGCAAGTATTAGATCAAATCCGAAGCTACGAGCATCTGAAAGCAAGACTAGTTTTGGACAAGGAACCAACTATTACTGGCGGTATCGCAGTAGTCAAAGTAGCCCAGTGCGAAAATGAGCAGCCTTCTGATCCCATTGGTGAGATATCTGATTCTCGGAAAGCAGAAATCTACACCATTGGCCACAGTAATCATGACGTAACTAACTTGTTGGAATTGCTTGAACTTAATAAAATCGAAATCCTCGTGGATATTCGCTCAGTACCAAGCAGCAAGTACGCTACTCAGTTTAATCAACAGCAATTGAAGCAAAGTCTGAAAGATATCGGCATCAAGTATAAATACATGGGTTCTGCTTTGGGAGGTCGCCCAGAAGACAAGAGTGTCCTAAGTTCAGATGGTAAAATCATTCGTGAGTACATAGAACAAAAGGACTGGTATCAGATAGGAATCCAGGAGTTGATCAACTTGGCACAGACTGGCAAAAAAGTGGCTTTGATGTGTAGCGAAGAGGACCCTACTCATTGCCATAGAGGTTATATTGTGAGCAATACGCTAATTGATAAAGGAATCCAAGTCTTACACATTAGGGCAAACGGAGAAGCCCAGGACCTGGGACATATAAGTTCACCTACTGATCAGATGGAGATACCGTTATGAAAAAGCAGATAACCCTTTACACGATAGGGTTTGCCCAAAAGAAAGCTAAAGAGTTTTTCACTATTCTAAAAGACAATAACATCAAGACCCTGATAGATGTTCGGCAAAGCAATACAAATATATATGCTGGATTCACAATCAGAGACAACTTGCAGTATTTCCTGAAAGAGATTTGCGATATTGAATATGTAGAGAATAAGATCTTCGCTCCGACAAAAGAGCTTAGGGATCAGTATCACAAAGATGAAGATTGGCATAAATACGAAAATGGGTATTTGAATTTATTAGAAAGTCGTAACGCTATTGCATCTATAGTCACTGACCAAATTGATTCAGCAGTTCTATTATGCTCAGAGCCTGTTGCTGACCATTGCCATCGCAGGCTGGCAGTAGAATACATTGGCAAGCATCTTAAAAATGTCAGGATAATTCACCTATGATTTGTCGAATCATCATAACTGGCATTACAAATATGAGTATAGGCTATATTTGCGTAAGCGGTTACGATATGGCTGCGAGGAAATACATTCGACCAATTATCCCAGGTTCTCATATCAAGGAGTCGTTTCTTAGTTCTTATAATTCTCCGATTGATCTAGGAAGTACAATAGAACTAGACTTGTCTTATTCTGAAACACTAGCTTCGCCACCGCACATAGAGGATAATCCTTTTGATACTTCAACTGTGAAAGTCTTGGATTCAATGTCCAGAGTTCAGTTTCGTAGCTTTATTGAGTCTATAGCAGACGAATCTGTTGAATCCGTCTTTGGATATGAAATAGAGCTAATCAACGGGCAACCTATACTACCAGAAGGATCAGGAACCAGATCATTAGGTGCCATAATAGGTCGAAAATGTTCAGTCTATATTGATCACATGGGCAAGTCAAGATGCAACTTTGTTGACCAATCCGGTTGTGAGTATAGGCATTTACCGATTGTAGGCAGAGATGAGTGGATTAAAAAACCAGGAAACTACGTGGATGTTCCAATAAGACTGAGCTTAACGAGGCTGTTTCAAAAAGACGATGATTCGGAACCAGTGTACTGGATGCAGGTCAGCGGAGTTATTGCTCATTGAATGAACTATCAAAATAATTACTTAAGACTGAATTGGTTTGCAGTAATGCTGTCACAATTTGTAATTTTCGGTGATCTGATTTGCAATAATCTTGTCAGAAACTACCTAAAGGGGTCTTGGAAAGGATGAGTAAGGATGAGCTACGATGCGACAGTTTGCAGATTTCGCTGCACAATTTGCAATTTTCGTTGTCACCTTGAAACAGACATCGAAAACACGTGGTTGTCAAACTCCCCATCTTCCAAGCCGTAAGATTAGCATAGCCTTAAGCTATCCTAGGGGCAGATCAGGTCATTCATTTGGGTTTTACGCCGATGCCGTTTTCGCTGACCTCTTCATCATTAGCTTGGCTTTCCTTGATGGATATCCGGAGCAGTTCGGACTTAATACGGCTCAGCAACAGCTTCATCAGGCCTCCGGAAATCAGCACGACAAGTGAACTCTTGTCCGCGCCAATAGCTAAAAAAAGCGGGGTTTCCCCCGCCTGTGATATAGTCCACCGCTTTCTGGGCCGCTGATGCCGCCCTGAAAAAGAAAGACCTGTTGTTTTCCAATACCCGCAGCCAGTTGTCGATGTAGGCTGCGTTGCTTGCGATGGTCTTGGGCAGGATCCCGGTCTCAGCGCAGAGGAACGACGCGCCGATCTCGGCCACCAGCTCTTCGAGAGAGTAACTCTCCTTTCCTCCCAGGGTCTGATCTTCGTTGCCGAAGCGCATCAGCCGCTTGGGATGCCCGGTGCTGTGAACCAACTCGTGGAAAAGCGTTGAGTAATACTCTTCCACGCTCTCATATAACCCCGGAACCGGGACCGCCACCGTGTCCGTCTTTACAGCATAGTGGGGAATTTGTTGAGTCCCAAATGTTGGTGTAAATTCCAACTCATTGTTTCTCAGGTTGTTTGAGGGCATCTGATATCCCTCGTTACTCACAATCTATGTAAGGCCAAGCGACCAATTGCATTGTTTTCATCTTG
>Ga0209717_1000406_pt1 | contig 53445 bp, 51 predicted proteins | sample AD_UKC048_MetaG_FD_184418 | JGI IMG/M metagenome (GOLD analysis project Ga0209717, IMG submission 184418) | Active sludge microbial communities of municipal wastewater-treating anaerobic digesters from USA - AD_UKC048_MetaG (SPAdes) (version 2) | ecosystem: Engineered > Bioreactor > Anaerobic >...
GATCTTATTAGCCTGGATTCCGGGGCCCCAACCCCGGAATGACATACGGAGCCTGGGCTGAGGCTTGGGGGATGTTTGTGTGTGACCAACTCTCCTGACGAGGGGTTCCGATCGCTACGCTCACTCCACACCCTCGCTATCGTTCTGTCGCCCTCCGGGCTTTAGCCACCCTGTTTGAAAGAGCCATATTTGCCTCCTGTGTCCCAAATTCCACAATCCCGCGAAGGGCCTAAGCCATTGGGATTTGACGACTTAGGTTTTCCCCCGGGAAATACTACTCCCAGAGGCGGTTTGCGGCCTTGATTCGAGACGTGAAATAATGCTGGACAAAAATGGCGCGCCTGCGGAGTGTGGTCCTTACATTACATATTAGGGAACCATATTTGGACAACCCTCACCAACAAAACTGGTTGCGTAGCCGGGACGACACCGGCTGGGTCAGCCTTTCGGACGCCGTGCAAGCGACCTGGCGGAAGCTTGGGTTCAGGTGCGGCCTGGAAGTTCACCAGCAACTGAACACCTCCCGGAAACTATTCTGCCGCTGCCCCGCGGGCATCTCCCACGATTTCAACGACTTTGACGCCGAGATCGTGCGTCATATGCGGCCCACTTTGTCTGAACTGGGTGAGTATGATGGCACCGCTCTGATGGAATTCAAGACGCGGAAAAAGATCGTTTACCGCATCAACAACGACAGCGCCTGCACCTACGAAGTGGACGACACCCCGCCGTTCCCGCTGAACCGCGAGGCTTTGGAACAGGCGATGAAGATCGCCCTGCTGCTGAAGCTGAAGATCGTGGGCGAACTGCACATCACCCGCAAACAGTATCTGGACGGCAGCATCCCCACCGGTTTCCAGCGCACCACCATCCTCGGCATCGAAGGCGAATTTCCCATCTCCACCAAAACAATCCGCGTGATCCAGTTTTCCGTGGAGGAAGACAGCTGCCGCGAGGTTTCGGATGTCAGGCACACCCGCACCTACTTTGCCGACCGGCTGGGCATGCCGCTGATCGAAACGGTAACCTATCCGGATATGGAAACACCCTGGGAAGCGGCCGAAGCAGCCCAAAACATCCGCTTCATCGCCCGCAGTTCAGGCCTGGCGCGCGTCGGCATCGGCGCGGCCCGCGAGGATGTGAACGTTTCCATCACGGGCGGCACCAGGGTCGAGATCAAAGGCGTCGCGCACATCTCCTGGATCCCCAAACTCACGCACAACGAGGCTTTTCGCCAAAAATCTCTGCTGCTCATCCGCGAGGAACTGCGCAGCCGTGTGCCTAACCCGGCGAAGTGGAAGCTGAACCACATATTTTTAGACCCTGCCGACTGGCGTCACATCCCCCTGCTGAAGCAGGCCGGAAGCGAGGGCTGGAAGCTGGTCTCGGTCAATCTGCCGCGCTTTTCCGGCATCCTCAGCTTCTTCAACCAGCCCGGACGCTGCTTCGCCGACGAGATCTCTGACCGCCTCAAAGTGATCGCCTGCCTGGAACTGCCGAACATGTTCCACTCGGAGGAGATCGCTGGAGTCGAGCGAGGCACGGGCAGCGACTCGAGCATATCGGCAATAGCCGATTCCACCGTCATCCCGGCGCAGGCCGGGATCCAGTCAACCAATACCGGCTCAGCCTCCACATTAAGCGAATCCGATTGGACCAGGCTCCGCGCGGAACTCAAAGCCGGGGATCAAGACGCCCAGCTCCTCTTCTGGGCGCCGGACGAAGACATCAAGACCGCGCTGGAGACCATCGAGGAACGCTGCCAAATGGCCTTCGCGGGCGTTCCCAACGAGACCCGCAAATCCCTGCCGGACGGGATCACGCTCTTCGAAAGGGTGCTGCCCGGCGCGGACAGGATGTATCCGGATACAGATTCAGCACCGATCCCAATCCACGAAGAGATGATCGAAACCGCGCGGCAGGACCTGCCGGTGGATCTGGCGACAAGGCTGCAACAGCTGGCGGAGTGGGGCATCCCCGCCGACGCCTATACCTATCTGCTGCGTAACAACCTGATGCCGGTTCTGGAAGAGTTTTCCGCGAAACACGCAATCGCGCCCAAACGCCTGGGCCTGCTCTACGCCCATCTGCTGAAAGGCCTGCAGGGCCGCGATCCGCTGCCCTTCGACCACCAGCGGGTGGAGGATCTGCTCATCTTTATAAACAAACGCCAGCTGCAGCCGGATATCCTGCCTCAGATGCTGAAAGTGCTCTACGAACAGCCCAACATGCAGTTCTCCTCGGTGCTGGCGGTGATCGGCTACAAAGAAACCCCGCCGGCGGAGATACTGGAACAGGTGCCGCTGCTAAAAGCCATGTGGCCGCGGGCCAAAACACGCGGTCTGAAACGGCCGGATGCCATCCAGCACTGGATGATGGGCCGGCTCCACAAAATGGCTCTGGGTAACATTCCACTAAGTGATTTGAGACAAGCCATTGAAAAAGACCTGTCCACGAATTAGTATTGTCCACGAATTACACGAATTCACACGAATTAAAAGATAACTACAGTAAATGCCAAGCGTGATGGGAAATGGTCAGGATCTGCTCTTTAAAGACGAGTGCTACAAGATCGTGGGCGCGTGCATGGAAGTGCACCGGACCTTGGGTTGCGGTTTTCTGGAACCTGTCTATCAGGAAGCATTAGCATTTGAACTCCAGCGACAAGGGATTCCCTATGAACGTGAAAAGGAGTATGAGATTAATTACAAAGGCTTGATCCTATCGAAAACCTACAAAGTCGACTTTCTGTGCTATGGAAACATAATTGTGGAATTGAAGGCATTAGGTCAAATCAGCAAAGAACATATGGCCCAAGTTCTCAATTATCTTAGAGCTTCTCATCTGAAATTGGGGCTTTTATTAACTTTGGCACTACCAGCCTGAACTACGAACGCATAGTATTGTGATAATCCACACAAATGAACACGAATTTGATTGATCATGTTCAGTAAGTTCATCACAAGAATATGACACCATCCTCTTTACAGAGTAATATGGATATCAGCATTGAACGCCTGTTAATGGTAGCCAATGGAACTTGGCACAAATGTTGTTTTGCAGACCCTTACAATCTGTTTTTTTTAATTCGTGTGAATTCGTGTAATTCGTGGACAGTTTAAACCTCCAAAACCATGTCTTTCACTACAGTTTTTTTGACTTAATATTGATTCGTGTAAATTCGTGTAATTCGTGGACAGTTTAAACCTCCAAAACCATGTCTTTCACTACAGCTTTTTTGACTTAATGTTAATTCGTGTGAATTCGTGTAATTCGTGGACAGTTTAAACCTCCAAAACCATGTCTTTCACTACAGTTTTTTTGACTTAATATTGATTCGTGTAAATTCGTGTAATTCGTGGACAGACACATAAATGCTTGATCTTTTTAAAGGATACAAGGGCCGCGCGCTGGAGGTGCTGAAGCATTTTCAGGCCAGGGTTTGGGGTGACACCACGGTGGAGACCACCCGCGGCACTTTCCAGGGCATCATCCTGCCCCGCAGCGAAAACGACGACGACCAGCACATCGTGCTCAAGCTCGTCACCGGTTACAACGTCGGCATCGACGTGGCCACCATTTTGGGCATGACAGAGACCGGCTATAAGGAAGCGCATTACAAGATCCCGGAAAAGGAATTCCCCTTCACGCCGGGCCTGCCCAAAGTGAAGCTGCTCGGCACCGGCGGCACCATCGCCTCGCGGCTCGATTACCGCACAGGAGCCGTGATCCCGGCCTTTTCACCGGGCGAACTTTACGGCGCGGTGCCGGAACTGGCGGATATCTGCAACCTGGACACCGCCAAGCTTTTCGCCGTCTTTTCCGAGAACATGGGGCCGGAGCAGTACAAGAAACTGGCCATATCCATCGGCAAAGAGGTGGAGCGCGGCATCGAAGGCATCATCATTGGCCACGGCACCGATACCATGCATCACACCGCGGCGGCACTTTCCTACATGCTGCAGGATCTGCCCATCCCAGTGGTGATGGTGGGTTCGCAGCGCTCCAGCGACCGGCCTTCCTCCGACGCCGCGCTGAATCTGATGCACGCGGCCTACACCGCAGGGCATTCCGACATTGCCGAGGTGATGGTTTGTATGTTCGGCCCCACCAGCGATGAATACGGTCTGCTGCACCAGGGCACCCGGGTGCGCAAGATGCACTCCTCCTACCGCAGCACCTTCCGCACCATCGGCGATGTGCCCATCGCCCGCGTGACCCGCGAAGCTGTGATCCCCATCAAAACGGATTACCGCAAACGCCGCTCCGACAGGAAAATCACGGTGCTGCCTTTCTTCGAGGAGCGGGTGGCCATCGTTTATTATTATCCCAACATGCATCCGGACATCATCGATTCCCTCACAGAAAACGGCTACAAGGGCATAGTTATCGCCGGCACCGGGCTGGGCCACGTGAACAAGTCACTCTATCCCGCCATCCAACGCGCCGTGGCCAAGGGCGTGCAGATCTACATGACAGTGCAGACCCTCTGGGGCTTTGTGCACATGTTCGTTTACGACACCGGGCGCGACCTGATGAGCATGGGCATTGTCCCCGGTGAAAACCTGCTGCCGGAAGTCGCCTACATCAAGCTGGGCTGGGCTTTGGGACAGCACTCTGAACCGGAAAAAGTGCGCGAACTGATGCTGACCCCCATCGCCGGAGATATCACTCCGGGCGAACCCTACAACGGTTACCTTGTCTTCCAGGGCGGGTTGCCGGAGGTGGAAGAGTTCATAAGGAATTATCACAAATGAAAAATCTGCGGATGTTCACACCATCAGAGAAGATTTATTTGCGAGACGCTTATCAGATGAGTGTTATGTACATACAGGCAAATTATGATAGACAATAAAACTATAGCAGTTGTCGTTCCCGCTTTTAACGAAGAATCGCAAATCGGCATCGTAATCGAAACCATGCCTGATTTTGTTGATCGGATCGTAGTTGTGGATGATAAATCGACAGACGGGACACAGGCTGCCTTGGCCAAGTATTACAATGGGGATAATATTGCAGGTCGGCCTCTTGAGAAAAAAAAGGCAATAGCAAGCAGCTTTCACAACGAGGCGGAAAAAGTATTAGAAAGAATGAACAGAGAAGAGATGGCATGGTTTACGCCGTCCACAATCGTTCACGAAGAACCGGATACAAGGATCGTTGTGATCCGCAATGACAAAAATGCCGGGGTGGGCCAAACCATAGCCAGAGGCTATAAATGGTGCAAGGACCATCATATAGACTGTACGGCAGTGATGGCGGGCGACGCGCAAATGGATCCCAGTGAGTTGCACGATATCTGCAGCCCGGTGGTGAATGACGGGGTGGATTATGTGAAAGGTAACCGGCTCTCCCATGGCAGTGCCCGGGTATTCATACCAAAAACAAGGTTTTTCGGTAATTCCGTACTGTCCTTGATGACCAAAGCGGCTTCCGGCTACTGGCGTGTTTCAGACACCCAGACTGGATATACAGCTATTTCAAACTCAGCCTTGAATTCAATTAAGCTCTATGACATCTATCCCCGCTATGGAATGCCCAACGACATGCTGGTAAAACTCAACATAGCAGGTTGTTCGATAAGGGAGATACCCATCAAACCGGTTTACAGGATTGGCGAAAACTCCAAGATGAAGGTGCACACGGTCGTTCCCCGGATATCCTGGCTGCTCTTCAAATCCTTCGTCAAGAGGATCTGGACCAAGTATTTCATCAACGACTTTCACCCTCTGTTCATACTTTACAACCTTTCTGTGGTCCTGTTTTTGCTCTGCATCCCTTTTGCCGTGAGAATCTTAGAATACATCACCGGTTACATCAGCGGAGAAAAACCTGTTCTGAACGCGCTGATGTTCATGTTCCTGTTCGTAAGCGCTTCTCAGTCCTTACTGTTTGCCATGTGGATGGATATCCAGGACAACGAAAGGCTGTACAAGTGATCACTCTGCATGATACCCGAACCAAAGGCCCGGAGTCGCATGCATAATGGATTTTACAGCGAAAAGATACAAACACCTGCTGGCAACGCTTAAAGACAGCGGATACAGCTTCGTTCGCTTGGACCACTATCTGGAAAACCCGGACCACTTCGATCAGATGAAGAGAGTTGTACTGCTTAGGCATGACGTGGATAGGAACCCGGGACAGGCTCTGACTATGGCGAATCTGGAGGTAAAACTGGGTGTTTTCGGCAGTTATTACTTCCGCTGCAAACCTTGGGTGTTCAACCGCAGAATTATTAAGCAGGTAGCAGACCTTGGGCACGAGATCGGTTACCATTATGAACGGCTGGCCGACGCTCGCGGTGATTTTGCCAGGGCCCGGAAACTGATGCTGATGGACTTGAAGCGGCTGCGTGAGCTGGGAGAAGTCAAAACAGCCGCCATGCACGGACGGCCCCTCTCGCAATGGGACAATCGGCTGATCTTCGATAAGTTTCAACTGGGTGATTTCAGCCTGATCGGAGAACCCTATAGATCGGTGGATCACTTTAAATACGTGTATGTGTCTGAATCAGGGAGAAACTGGAATTCTGACAGGCTGGTCATTTGGGACTCAGTACGAGGTACTTCGCTACCTCATATTGATGGAGGGACGCGAGGGCTGGCAAGCTACCTGGCGAGCACTGACCTCAAAATTCAACTTCTGCTCCATCCCAACAGGTGGAGCGATAACATGCTTACCTGGACCATGCAGCTTGCCGGGGACGTAGTGATCAATGCAGCCAAGAAAATGATCCTGCTTGGCAAGAGGATCGCATAAACCTGAGCCCCAACCAGCGAACCGGCAGCACGCGCACTGAATCGATAGACTTTCATGATGCAAAGTAAAACGAGAATGTATATTAACATCGCCACGTATTCTCTGGTGATTGTATCTGTGATCTTCCTGGTCAGGTATTTGGTTAGGAATGAACTGCTTTATGTACCGGACAGCATCAACTGGCCATTTGCCGCAGCCTCGATCTTGCTGGCGATTCTGGGCCACCTGTTCAGTTGCAAGGGCTGGCAGATGGTACTCCGCACGAATGGGATCAGCATCTCCTACCGGGAGGCTGTTCTGTCCCTTGGCATTTCAACCCTGGGAAAATACATCCCGGGGAAGGTTTGGCTGATCGCGGGAGCAAGCGGCCGGGTGGCTTCCACAACCGGCAAGCCGCTTGCGAATGTGACCTATATATCGACTTTGGGACAGATCCTGGGCATCGCAATAGCTTTGACCGTAGGCGTTGCGAGCCTGCAGGGCAGAGTGTCCCTGCCCTTTCTGCTGTTATTCTACATCACGATACTCACCAGCGTTGCGCTTGCCATTAAGTTCAAAAGCCAGATTCTGAGCCTGCCCGTATTCGAAAGAAACCGGTTTGTCGACAGATGGGTCAAGCCGATCATCAGTTCTATGTCCTTGCCTTTCATTCTGGCCAGTGCCCTGGCCTGGCTGTGTTGGTGCATCGGGTTCTTCCTGATGGCCAGGAGCATTGTCCCGGGCCTGGATAACTCAATGCTGGGCTTCTCCTTTGCCCTGGCAGCGGCGCTTGGCATCATTGCTTTGATCGCGCCCGGGGGCCTGGGTATCAGGGAGGGAGTACTTGGGTTCCTATTAACAGGATATCTTGCGAGCAAGCAGGATATTGCCACTGTGGCAGCATTTAGCAGGCTTTGGTACTTGATCGGCGAACTATTCATATTCAGTCTCGCTGCCGGTTTGTTGCTTGGAGAATGGCTAAAAAAATGGTCTGAGAAACGAAGATGACTTTGCCAATGAGAGAGAGCAAGAAAATTCCTTATTACGAGCATTCCCAAGGCGTAACCGGACAGATCAGGAACTCAGGCGGACACAGAAAAACTGGCACCCTGCTGCACGTGCTGCGCAGCCTGCGCAACCATGTTTGCCAGATCCTGGCCTACGACTGCCCCATCAACTCCTGGCGGGTGAAGCTGCACCGCTGGCGGGGTGTGAATATCGGCAAAAACGTGTTCCTGGGCCAGCACTGCACCTTGGACAACACGTATCCGGAATACATCTATCTGGAAGACGGCTGCGGGCTCAGCGGGGAAGCGTACATCCTCGCCCACCAAAATCCGGGCGTGCTGGCAAAATCCCTGCTGGAAGCGTATGTGGCCCCCGTGGTGATCCAAAAGAACGTTTTTGTGGGCATCCGCTGCACCATCCTGCCCGGGGTCACCATTGGCGAGAAAGCCATCGTATCAGCCGGCAGCATCATCTCCAAAGATGTGCCGCCCCACTCTGTGGTGGCGCCAGCCAAAAACAGGATAATCAAAAACATAGAGTGAAATACTGGCCTGCCGGCAGCAGCGACGCCCGCAGGACGACAAAGGAGAAAATAATGGAAGAGAAATTCTTGGAACTGGTCGCGGAAGCGCTGGAAAAAGAGCAGGAAGAGATGGCCATGGCGGATCCCTTCAGGGACTACGAGGAATGGGACTCCCTGGCGGTGCTGTCCATCATTGCCATGATCAAGCAAAACTACGACATCACCATCCCCCGCCAGGAATTTGACCAGCTGGTCACCCTGGCAGACATGTACGGGTACATCTCCAGCAAGGCCTGATGCACAGCAAAATAGCGGCCCTGGAGTACCAACTCCCCGCGGGGGTGCTGACCAACGCGGCCATCGAGGCCGATTTTCCGGAGTGGAAAGCCGCCAAGGTGGAAAAAAAAGTGGGCATCCGGCAACGGCACATTGCCGCGCCGGCTGAGACCTCCCAGGACCTCGCCGTGGCGGCGGCTGAAAAGCTTCTTGCTTACACTTACCCAGAGAGTGTGGACTTCCTGCTCTTTTGCACCCAAAGCCCCGATCAGCTGCTGCCCACCTCGGCCTGCGAGATCCAGCGCCGGCTGGGCCTGCGGCAGGATATCGGCGCTCTGGATTTCAACCTGGGCTGCTCTGGCTACGTGTACGGCCTGGCGCTGGCCAAAAGCCTGGTCAATTCGGGGTTCTGCCGCAACGTGCTGCTGCTCACCGGGGAAACCTACAGCAAATTCATCGCAGCGGACGATGTGTCCAACCGCAGCATCTTTGGCGACGCGGGTTCAGCCACTCTGGTAAGCGAGGCGGAAGTACCCGGGATCGGGGAATTCGTGCTGGGCACCAACGGCGCCGGGGCCAGCAACCTGAGCGTGTCGCAGCCCTGCGCCCGCAACGGCTACCTGTACGCCGCCGGGGAGCGCCCCAAACTGTATATGAACGGCCCGGAGATCTTCAATTTCACCATCGAGACCATTCCTCCCCTGGTAAGCCAGACCCTAAAGAAAAACGGACTGCGGATGGAGGAGCTGGATTATGTGATCCTGCACCAGGCCAACAAATATATCCTGGAATTCCTCATCTCCCAGATGGGGATCGACCCCGCCAGGTGCCACATCGACATGCTGAACTACGGCAACACCGTCTCCAACACCCTGCCCATCGCCCTGAAAGACTCACTGGACAAAGGATTGGTAAGCAAGGGAGATAAAGTGCTGTTGGCAGGATTTGGGGTAGGTTATTCCTGGGGAGCCACCGTGGTTGAGATAAACTAGTTCTTAAGGAAATGCTTACACTCGCAAATAAAACGATCGTTATCACCGGAGCATCTTCAGGCATCGGCCAGGCCTGCGCCGTGCTTGCCAGCCAATTGGGGGCAAAGGTGATCATGGTTGGCAGAAACGCGGAACGCCTGCAAGAAACCATGTCACTCATGGCAGCAGATGACCATCAACTCATAATTTCGGACGTTACCGACTATGATAAGATGGTTGAACTGATCGGAACCGCAGCTGCCAGACTTGGCGGCAAGATCCATGGATTGGTCCACTCTGCCGGAGTGGAAATCACCAAACCCTTTTCCCAGACAACAGCGCAGGATTACCGGGACCTGCTTGAGGTAAACCTGATCGCAGGACTGGAATTGTGCAAGCTGGCTTCTAAAAGAAAACGTGTTCCAGAGTCAGGGGCGAGTTATGTCTTGATATCATCTATCATGGCTGATTTGGGAAGCGCTGGGAAAGTGGCTTATTGCTCAAGTAAATCATCAATAACAGCCGCTGTCAAAGCTATGGCCATGGAATTGGCGTCACGTAAATTACGTGTGAATTGCCTGAAGCCAGGTTGTGTTGATACCCCTTTATTGGAAAAGATGTTTTCTGGTCTTGCAGAGGGGGAGATAACCCTGATTAAGGATATGCATCCACTGGGCCTTGGCAGGCCAGAAGATGTTGCCAATATCTCTTGTTATCTGTTATCGGATTTGGCTTCTTGGATCACAGGTGCCAGCATACCAGTGGATGGAGGGTATTCCATCCACTAAATGGTCGGTAACGTCTTGAATGTCATGATAAGTTAAAAAAATTGGAGAATTAATGTCAGAGATAAACAAGGTTTTTATCAAGGGAATTGCGGCGAATGTCCCAAAGAACAGAGTCGACAATTTGGCAGTGCAAGGTGATGAGCTGGCCAAAATGGAAAAAACGGTCAAGGGCATCGGTGTCCGCTACAGATATATGAGTGAATCGGGCGAATGCACCTCTGACCTGTGTTATGCCGCTGCCATGAGATTGATCTCTGAAAGCGGGATAGATATCAATGAGATAGGTTTGGTGCTGCTGGTTACCCAAAGCGCGGATCATATCCTGCCGGCCACGAGCTGCATCCTGCAGCACAGATTGGGGCTGCCGGAGGATGTGATGGCTTTCGACGTTAATCTGGGGTGCAGCGGTTATGTTTACGGGCTGCAAATAGCCTCGTCTATACTGCAAAACACCGGCAAGCGCTTCGCGCTGCTGCTGGCGGGGGATACCAGTTCCGAGCACATATCCAAACAGGACCAATCCGCGGTATATCTTTTTGGCGACGCGGGCACCGCCACCCTCATCGAAAAAGGAAATGACTCCAACTCGATGAGATTCGATTTCCGGACCATGGGTTCCGGAGCCAAGCATTTGATCATCCAAGCTGGTGCATCCCGCCATCCCATCAGGGCGGAATCCCTGATTCCCAGGCTGAGGGAGGATGGCAACATCAGGGCGGACAACCAGCTGTTCATGGATGGTATGGAGATCTTCAATTTTGCCATATCCACCGTAGTGGACGGCTTGAAGGAGTTCATGGCTCCCATCGATGAATATGACGCGGTGGTGTTCCACCAGGCGAATTTTTTCATGCTGGAATCGATGCGCAAAATGCTCAAGATACCGAAGGACAAGTTTCTCTATTCCCTGCAGGAGTATGGAAACACCAGTTCGGCCTCGATCCCCATGACCATCTGCAAGCACAACCCGGGCACGAATCTGAACGCGCGGTATCTTCTCACGGGTTTTGGAGTGGGCCTTTCCGTGGGTTACGCGGACGTTTTCTTCAAGGACACCATGATCTTGGGCATTGAGGAAGGATCGGATGGAAATCAGCCTGGCTGACGCAAACATCCTGATCACCGGAGCGTCTGCCGGCCTGGGCCGGGCCTGCGCTATCGAATGCAGCAGGTCTGGCGCCCGGGTGCACTTGGTGGGCAGGAATCAGGCTGAGCTGAGGAAAACCCAAGACGCCCTGGCGGGACAGGGACATTCAAGCTATATATTCGACCTGCACGATTTTGACGGATATCAGGGTTTGGTTGATCAGGTGGTTTCGCAGCACGGCAAACTGAGTGGATTTGTCCACGCCGCCGGGATCCAGTACATGTTACCATTCCAATCAACCAAAGTTGCTGCCTATCAGGATAGCTTTGACATCAACACCATAGCGGCCTTTGAGCTGGCCAGGATCGTTGTGCAGAAGAAGAACAACCTTGGCGCCAACCTTAAGCTGGTTTTTCTTGCCTCAGTGATGAGCCTTGTGGGTGATATTGCCATCTCATCCTATTGTGCATCCAAAACCGCTCTGGTGGGCGGGGCCCGGTGCATGGCTGTCGAACTTGCTTCCAAAGGCATTCAGGTCAACTGCGTATCTCCGGGTTCCATAGAAGACACGGAACTTGCCAATCTGCGAACTCTGTTGTCGGAGGATGATTTTGCTGCGCATAAAGCCAGGTATCCGCTGGGACTCGGCAAAACCCAGGATGTGGCGGCACTTTGCGTGTATCTGCTGTCGGATAAGGCCAATTGGATAACCGGGCAAAATTTCGTGATCGACGGAGGGTATTCAGCCAAATGATGCAAATGGATCACAAGGCATTTAACGGAAATTCCTGCGATCTGAGAGGAAAAAACATCATTGTTTCCGGTGGTTCCTCCGGCATAGGCCGGCAGTGTGCCCTGGAGTGCAGTAAGGCAGGCGCGCGGGTCCATGTTTTGGGCCGGGACGAGGCCAGGCTGGAAGAGGTTTTTTGCCAGATGTCCGGCGAGGGGAATTCCCGGCACAGCCTGGATATGCGAGACACTGAGCAGTTTCTGGCTGTGGTAGATGGAATAGTAAAGAGTTTCGGCAAGATCACCGGATTCATTCATTCGGCTGGATATCAGATCACATCTCCGGTTAAAGCCATGTCTGCCAGCCAATACCGGGATATCTTTCTGGTGAACACGATATCTGGTTTTGAACTTGGCAGAATTATCTCAATGAAGAAAAACCACGTAACGGGTGAGTTAAGTATCATCTTCATAGCCGGAGGCATCAGTGTGATCGGTGTTACCGCCCTCACCGCCTACGGGGCCTCAAAAGCTGGCCTGGTTGGTGGCGCCAGGGCAATGGCAGTGGAGCTTGCGCCCAGGAAGATATGTGTTAACTGCGTGTCCCCAGGATACATCGTGGATACCAACATGCTGGGCGATCTGGATCAAACCCTCAGCGAAGAAGAACTGTCCAGGCTCAGCCAAGGCTACCCCCTGGGCTTGGGGCATACTGGCGAGATCTCAGCCATGTGCGCCTATCTTTTGTCTGACAAAGCCAGATGGATAACAGGACAGAACATTGTTGTCGATGGCGGGGCCACAGCCCAATAGGGCAGGCTTTTTCAATGATCAGGGTTTTCGGCAACATGACTTCATGCCTGACCCTCGATGCCCCACCCATGGCCAGTCCTCCGCCAACCGCCCGCCTGGGAGGCGGGGATCTGGCGGGAGGCTGGCAAGGGGCGGGACCTCAACGCTTCGGGTGGAGCTGGCAGGGACTTATTGTGCGGGCCTGGGACCAAGGAACAGCTCAGATATTAAAGGACGATCATGCAATTGAATGAACTCCTGCAGCGCCGTAAACTCATAATGGTTTTTTTGATTTTTGTTTTTGCCTTTTTGATACGGATTACTTGGACATACATTGATCATACTGTTAATGGCACAAGCAACTGGGCAGACGCAAAGCTGTATCTGAAACATGGGCTGGATTTCTCGCAGGGGAACCTCTACCCAGAGATAATGCCAGAAGGTCCGCTTGTACCGATGATCGTGGCATTAGCCAAGGTTGTTACGGGAGACCCCATCTGGCCGGTGCTTTTCCTCAACTGCCTGTTAAGTTCGCTGGCCGTGTTCGTGTTGTTCCGGATGGGTGAAAGGCTGGTGCATCTCTACGCTGGATATGTAATGGCTTTTTGGTATGCGTTTCATCATGTGACCATGCGTTATAATTTCCAGATCCTGAAGGAACCATTCCTGCTGTTGCTGTTGCCTCTTCTGATCCTCCTTCTGATCAGGATCCATGATCATAAAAAAGTGGCGTTGAGCATTGTCCTGTCTTCATTGATGTTCTCGGTTTTGATCCATACAGATGAAAGATACATTGTGTATGGCCCATTCATCCTGGCATTCATAATACTTGTGTTAAAGGGGCGGTATGGCTTGCAAAAGGCCGGGATCTGGCTGGCGATCCTGTTGATTTCCATGGTTCCCTGGACGCTGAGAAACTACAAGCAATACGGAGAGGTCGTCATATTGACTCCCCGGACCACTGCTTTCACCTCAAAACTGTGGGGAACGGACATTGCCAAACTTCATTTTTCCAATGAGGAAACAAGGCAGAATTTAACAGATGTATTTAAAGAAAGAGCCTATCAGGCCGCCAGACAGTATGGAGTCCAGCCCAGGCTGTATGGTAGATACGAGAGATATTACAAGGCTTTCATTCACTACTGGCAGCCTACGCATTTCCGCCTGACCTTCATCCAGGACGGTTTCAGGCCGGTCAAAAGCTCGCTGCTCTCAAATCTAAACGGCATTTTCTTCTACGGGATATTTCTGCCATTTTACTTGGCCGGGTTGGTTCTAGCCATCGTGAAGAGGAATGGATTGATGCTGTTTTTGGCAATCCTGCCCCTCGTACATTCGCTTATCCACACAATCATGATTTGGCCCCTTGGCAGGTACCGCTTTGTTATGGACTTTTTGGTCCTGATCGTTGCGTTATGGTTCATTAAGATATACTTTGGAAGATTGATTCACAGAGCACGCCTTAAAGAAGATGCGGTGGTCTCTTGACATGTTTTGTAAACACTGTGGCGCCCTGGATATCGTACCCGGTTACCAAAGAGTGGATGTTTACGGCCCAAAAATCTGTTACTGCAATACCGGTATCGAAAACCTATCCAACATGCGAGTAGTAGCTGATATCAGTTAACAAAACTGGAGGATGCAGACATGACAACCCAATTATCCGCAAGGCATGGCCACCAATTAGCCTGGTATTCTCTTGTAATGATCTTCATAGCCCTGCTTGCCCTTGTATGTTCCTGCTGTTGCAAACCCGACAGCGGAACTTTAACCGGGCGTGTGGTTTTAACTAACGACAGCGGCGATCCCCTGCTGGATCCTGTGGACTTTGCCGGTGTAACGATCGCCCTCTATCAGCCTGCCCAATTGGACACAACCCTGATTAGAATCAACAGTGAATATCCACAGGTGGGCGTCGTGACAGGCCAGGATACAGATTTTGACCACCGTGGCTCCGACCCCCTGTATCTGGCGGGGTCTGAACCGGATGGAACATTTGTTCTGGAGGGTATAGACCCGGGTATTTACAATGTGGTTTTTTTATGTGAAGGTTGGGGTGTAGATTATCTTTGTGAGGTAGAGATATCTGACAGAGCCGAAGTCGATTTGGGTTCCATGGAGCTCTATCCTGTCCCGATCTGCAATCCGGCTTATCTGGATAGCTTCACTTTCAAAGCAAGGCACTGTTATTTTGTGCAAGATACTGTGAACATGTTGGGCAACGTTGTTTTGGAAGCGAACTCAAAAATACTGATGCTCCCTGGAGCAAGCATCAAGTTCTGGGGCGGCGTTAGCACTCCGCAAACCGGTGGTATTAGCTCTGCTTGCAGATTCATCTCGGGAAAAAACTTCTACCAAACCCAAGCATACGATATCACTCCAGCAGATCATTACTCAGCAGTGGAGTTCCGTTCTGATAATAACGTTTTGAGGAATGTGATTTTCCAACACGGGTCCAGCTCAGTAGTAGTATCAGGGCTGCAAAACCAGATTAGCAATGTTATTATCCGTAACATTGGTGCAGGGTTGATAATCCAGGGGGGGCATTCCGTTGTTGACCACATTCTGGTGGCCAACGGCAGCGCCAATGGGATCCAATTTAACACTGTAACGCCTGACCAGATTGAAATCACCAATAGCGTTATAACAAAAGTCGAAGTTGCCGCAAGTTTATATACAGCAGGTACCTATACAATTGAAAACTCGTACTTTCACAACAATAATTTTGCTGTTAAACCAGATAACTGCACTGGGGTCATCTCTCACAATGCCTTTGAGCTTAACGCCTATGACATTTATCAATATGCTGTGAGCATACCCACTCAGATCAATTACAACGATTTTTTCCATTCAACCCAATGGGGAATTCTGCCCAGAAGGGCGGTTGTAATCAATTATAACAATTTTTTCAAGACAGACAGGTTTTATATCTGGATCAGGTCTCCTGATTCACCACCCAATTATTCGCTGGTGCAGGCCGACGTGGACGCGACCAACAATTATTGGGCTGTGGCTGATGTGGAGCAATACCTCATGGATGGTCATAACCATGATTTTCCTGACCAACCTTGCGCGTATTACGTGATTTATCTGCCAAGGCGCAACAGCCCTGTGCCTAATGCGGGAATACAGTAGGATTTGGGGTTTAGAAAGTTTAGAAGGTTTAGAGGGTTGAATGCTTCGCGGTTTAAAGAGTTAAGAAGGTTGAAAAAGTTAATAGGCTTAGGTAAGCCAGGGAGTTTTACTTTCTCAACCTTCTCAACTTTTTCAACTTCCTCAACCATAAATAACACATAACAAATCAGAAGGAGCATACTTGAAAGGCATCATCCTGGCCGGCGGGGCTGGCTCCCGCATGTACCCAACCTCACTTTGCTACAGCAAGCAGTTGGTGATGATCTACGACAAGCCCATGATCTACTATCCTCTTTCCACTCTGATGCTGGCGGGGATCCGGGAGATCCTGATAATCTCCAACGCGGAGACCATACCCTTTTACCAAAAGCTGTTCCGGGACGGCTCTCATCTGGGGCTTAAGATCAGCTACAAGCTGCAGCCCGCGCCCAAAGGAATAGCCGAAGCCTTCATTCTGGGACGTGATTTTATAGGTGATGAAGACGTAACCTTGATCCTGGGCGACAACATCTTTTACGGTAACCTGGACTTTCTGCGCAAAGCCCTCAGATCGAATCGGGGAGCTACCGTGTTTGGCTATTACGTGAGCGATCCCCAGCGCTATGGAGTGGTGGAATTTGATTCATCGGGTAAGGTAATATCTCTTGAGGAAAAGCCTGAGAACCCCAAGTCCAATTATGCGGTGGTGGGGCTGTACGTTTATAACAACGAGGTCGCCAGCATTGCCAGCAAGCTTGAACCGTCAGCCCGGGGCGAACTTGAGATTACCGACCTGAACAGGGTTTATCTGGAGCGCGGCGACCTGGAGGTGCAGATCATGGGCCGGGGAATTGCCTGGTTAGATACCGGCACACCGCAGGCTCTGCTGGAGGTATCCCAATTCATCGGCGCCATCGAAAAGCGCCAGGGCTTGAAAGTGGGATGCGTGGAAGAAGCGGCTTACATGATGAACTACATCAGCAGAGAAGACCTGCAAGCCCTGATAGGGGAATTGCCCATGTCCGATTACAGAGTTTACCTGGAAACGATCGAGCTGAACGAGCAAATATATTCAAGTTATCAGGGGTAGGAAATTGAACTTTCAAGGACTGCCGGATTGGCTTAAGATCAAGGAATGCAAGAGAGTGATAACCTACGACCAGCGGGGCAGGGAAAACGGCTTTCTGATAGACATACTGAACCGCCATGATGATATCTACAAAGGCCGTGAGGACGAGCTCTTCCAGCAGGTGTATTACTCGAGTGTGTTCAGAGGCATGTTCAAGGGATTTCACATCCATCCCTACAAGTACGATACCGTAACCTGCGTTTTTGGCCAGGCCCTTTTGGTTTTCTATCCCAATCTCATAGACAAAGACCAGGCTGATCTGTTAATGGACTTGGATAAGCTACTGATTGTCCCTTTGGACACGGAGGAAAAATTATATACGGTGAGTTTTCCTTCAAAATACCCGCATGGTTATTTTGGAGTTTCAGAGATCTCGTACATACTGAATTACCGCAATCCTGCCTGGCATCCGGGAGACAAGCATCAATATGACCACAATTGCGAAGGCATCGAAGAATATCTTGAGAAATGGGTTAAACAGCATGAAAGTTATTAAAATAGGCCTGATCGGCTGCGGCACGGTGACGATAAAAGCGCATATCCCTGCCTTGATGAACGACCCGACCGCCAGGATCTCGGCCCACAATTTCCAGATCACGGCGATCTGCGGACTGGATCCCGCAAACTTGGAAACGATCAAATCCTTGTTGCTCCAGGCAGAGGTTTTCCTGGACCACCGTGATCTATTGGCCAAAGCGGATTGCGAGGCAGTGCTGATCGCGACCGGAGAGGAACAGCACCCTTTGATCTGCCGGCATGCGCTTGAGGCCGGGAAATTTGTCCTCTGCGAGAAACCCTTGGGGGTAAATGTGCCGGCGATAGAAGCCGAGCTGGGGGATCTGGAGGCCAAGCAAAAGAACAGGCTGCAGATAGCCTTTAACAAACGCTTCCACCCAGTCTATCTGAAATACAGGGAATTGAGGGCAAATGGCGATTTTGGAACCCCGGTCTGCGGCCATTTTTATTTCTGCACACAGCAGGGGAAAAAACCTGGGTGGGATGGAGCGCTCAGCAACCTGATCCATTACTGCGATCTGGTCAGTTCGATATTTGGAGATATAGTGGAGGTCAGGTCCTTGAGCGGTTCCATTTCCAATGGCCTCACCGTGAGCGCCGCCCTCAGATCGCGGGATGGGGCGGTGGCGAGCCTTCTTTTCACTTCGGCAGCTTCCTGGAGCGCTTCGCTGCATGAGGAATGGCAACTGGTGGATAATGAGCGCAACCGCATCGTTTCGCGCAATTGCGCGGAGACATATCTGTTCCGGCATGAAGAAGAAAGCATTCACACCTCGAATTCAAATTCGATTTTCTGGCTGCGGGACGCCGGAGGCTATAAAACGCAGTTGAGTTCTTTCTACGATCTGGCCAGCGGCGCGAGGGAAATTCCGGATGTAGGGCTCGATGACGCCCTCAGAGCCCACGCTTTGTTCGATCTGATCAGGGCTCAAAATGAAAAATAGAAGTGACATGGAAGTACTGAAGGACAAGCTGAGAAATATCCTGGATCCTTATTTGAAGCAAGCAAGCGCGGGGCAGTTGGATAGCATTGCCGATAATCTCTTCGCGAACGAAGATGAATACCGGTCCACTTTGGAATGGATCCGGGGAAAACAGAGGGATTGCGAGGCCGAAGTGGAGAAAATCGCGCTCGGGGATGTTTTGGGCAATGATTGGATGGCCGAATCGCCGGGCGGGGATATCGCGCACAAAAGCGGCGGCTTTTTCAGGATCATCGGGGTCGAAGTACAAACGGACAAGCGGGAAAGCGGCAGGGGTTGGAAGCAACCCATGCTCGATCAGGGAACCGAGAGCAGCATCGCCGGTTTTCTCCGCCGGGAAACCGATTCTGGACACCAGTACCTGGTGGAGGCGAAATTCGAACCGGGCAATTACGGCAAGGTGCTGATTTCCCCAAGCCTTCAGGTCACATACAGCAATCTGGAACGCGCCCATGGCGGGCGCAGGCCGCGTTTCGCGGAACTATTCGACGGCAGCGATCCCGGTATCAAAACCCTGTATGAGCAATGGCTGCCGGAAGACGGCGGGCGCTTCTATCTGAAAAGGGTGAAGTACATGATTGTGAAATTGCCGCGAGATAAAGAAATTGAGATCGATGACAACTTTCGCTGGGTGGGCGTGAACACACTAAAGCGCCTGCTCTGGCATGACGATCTTGTGAACCCGCATGTGCGAAGCCTGCTGGCCGTTCTTTAGGAGCGAATGATGATACCTGTTTACCGCCCCTACCATGACGATCTGGAGATCAAATACTTGAAGGAAGTGATCGACTCCGGCTGGTGGGGTTTGGGACCCAAAACAAACGAATTTGAAAAGAAGTTCTCGGCTTTCATAGGCAGTAAGCACGCTCTGGGGCTAAATTCCGCCACCGCGGCCCTGCACCTTGCCTTGATGTGCATAGATGTCAAGGACTACGAGGTGATCACGCCCGCCATGACTTTTGTCTCCACCAACCATGCCATTCTCTACAACGGAGGCATTCCGGTCTTCTGCGACGTGGAACCAGGTAACCTGAACGTTACCGCGGAAGAGATCGCCAAACTCATCACCCCGCGGACCAAAGCCATCATTGTGGTTCATTACGGAGGCTACGCCTGCGACATGGATCCTATCATGGAGCTGGCCAAAGAGAATAAACTGGCGGTGATCGAAGATTGCGCCCACGCCTGCGGCGGCAAATACAAGGGCAGGATGCTGGGCTCGATTGGTGACTTCGGTTCTTTCAGCTTTCAGGCAGTGAAGAACCTGGCCACCGGGGATGGAGGCATGCTTTGCACTAACAACGGCGAATGGGCAGCCCGGATCAAGAAATTGCGCTGGGTAGGCATTTCCAAAGATACTTTCGACCGTGGAGCGGGCAACAGTTACGACTGGTTTTACGATGTTACAGAAGCCGGTTTCAAGTACCACATGAACGACATCACAGCCGCCATTGGCCTGGCCCAGCTGGGAAAACTGGAATGGATGAACGATAGGCGCAGATATTGGTCCGAAAGGTATCGTGAAGCTTTCAGGAACATCCCGGCTATCCAAATGCCGCCCGTGAAGGACTACATGTTCCCCGCCTGCCACAATTTTGTGATCAAGGCGCCGCGGCGGGACGAACTGCGGGCCAAGCTAATGGAAAGGGGAGTCACAACAGGGGTGCACTACTATCCTAACCATATGTACGAAATGTACAAAAAATACTACCGCGAGCTGCCCGTGAGCGAAAAGATCTGGAAGGAATTGGTCACACTGCCGCTCTATCCCGATCTAACAGAAGAGGATTTTGATCTGATAACGGGGACGATCAAGGAGTTCTACTCCTGATGGCAGCGCCCTTGGTCGCGGTAATTATGGTCAATTGGAACACCGCGCGGGAGACCTTAGAATGTGTGGAATCAGTCCTTAAGTCCGATTATCCATACTTTTCAGTGTTGGTAGTGGACAACGGTTCCCGAACTGAAGAACTGGAGATTTTGCGGTCAGGCCTGTCCAAAAGGGTGGAGTTGCTGGCCCTGGATACAAATTACGGCTACGTGGGAGGTGTAAACAGAGGTCTGAAAAGGGCTGAAGAATTATCCCCTGAATACTTCCTGGTGATGAACAACGACACGGTGCTGGACAAATCGGCCATCAGCGAATTGGTCCAAACTGCGATCCGGCATCAAAACAAATGCATCGTCACCGGGATAGTCTACGATTATTACCAGCCGGATCTGGTCCAGCAGTGCGGATCACACTACGCCGACCGGCGCAGATTGATCTTCAAGCCTTACTGGAGCAATAAAATGGATCCAGGCTTTAAAGGGGACGACATCGAAATGGATATGATCGATGATGTCTTCTGGCTTATGCATGTTGATGTATTCAAGGATGTGGGCTACTATTGCAATTATTTCTGGTTTAACGACGAGCAGGCGGATTACGCCCTGCGGGCGGTCAAGAAAGGCTTCAAGTTGGTATTTACGCCCAGGGCAAAGATATGGCACAAAGGCAGCATTTCCATAGGCGGCAAAAAACAGAATCCCGTTCGCGAGTATTTTGATATAAAGGCAAAATTAATCTTCCGGTACAGGCATTTGGGGCGGCTGTATTTCTTGTTTTATTATCTGGAAATGGTTGGATATGTTCTTAAACTTGGAATCAAATTTCTGGACAGGAAGATCCTACGCCGCGCAAGCAACAGCAGCATCTTTGTATCCAAACTTCTGGGGCTGGTGGATTTCACCCGCTGGATGTTTGGGAAAAATCCCGACAGAGGCCACTATCCCGCGATCCTTGACCAATATCCAAAGGGTTGACAGGTTGATAACGAAGGTAATGGGATTTCATCAAATCCCAAAAGCAAGCTAATATGAAGACAGGATATTTCTTATATTTGAAAAAACACAACCCCAGGGTCTATTATTATATCATCAGAAACTACCTGGCATGGAGAAAACGTTTGCAATCGGACAAAAGCTTCATAATGAAAAAATTCCGCAAAAGATTTGGCGTATTTCCGGATTTGGAGCACCCGCGCAAGTACAACGAGTTTGTGACGAGGATACTCATGTCTGAACCCACGCCATTGATGATACGCTGCGCGGATAAATTTGAGGTGAGGTCTTATGTTGAGGAAAAGAATTGCGGGGAGCTCCTCAATGACCTCTACGGGTTATATGATGATTTTGATGGACTGTTCGAGGAATGGGATAAGTTGCCCGGGCAGTTTGTGATCAAAGCCACGCATGGCAGCTCCTGGAATTATATCTGTAAAGACAAATCAAGTGTGGACTTGAATGGCCTGCGGGTTCTTGTGAATCACTGGCTTAAAAGCAATTTCTACCATGCCCAAAGGGAAAAGGTGTACAGGGATATTCAACCCAGAATCATTTGCGAAAAGTACCTGGAGGATTCAAGTGGTGGCCTTACTGATTACAAGATACACTGCTTTGGGGGAAAACCAGCGTTTCTGCATATGGCGGTTGGAAGGTATACAGATATGGTGTATAACACCTATGACATGAGAGGTAATTTTCTCGATGTGGCTTTTTTCAAGGGCAGGGCAAATCCTGAAGTAGGCCTCAACTCACAACTGCCCTTGGACCAACTTGTGCATTACAGCAGGCTTCTTTCCCGTGATTTTGAATTCGTCAGGGTTGATTTCTATTTTGTTGATAACCGGATCATTTTTAGTGAGCTTACGTTTACGCCAGGCAATGGACACTTTGCCCTGTCTGAGGAGCAGGACTTGTTCTTCGGCAAATACTTTTCCACTGATCCTATAACGGCTAGTGTTACGGACAAACCGGGCAAAGAGGTACTGCCATCCAGTGGCTAAACTGCGTATAAAGCGGATCAACGCCTCGCTACTCGATCCAGCGCTTGAACTGGAAATAAACGGTTTTTGTGATCAACATATGGGGACTGTGTTTCACGAAACCGATTTCAACAGGATAGCTTCCAGGGTTTTCAAGACAGACCTGAGCTATTTCCTGGCCTACCAGGACAAGACCCTGGTTGGGGTGATGCCCTGCCAGACTTTCAATAACAGACTGATCCGACAAAGTTTTTCCAACCTTTCCTCTTTTGAAATTCCCTACGGAGGGTGGGTGTTCGATAAGCACTTGGTGCAGATAGACAAATTGGTACGAAAGACTCCTTTGGGGATGAACGAATCGTTGGGAGTAATGTCAAATATCGAGTTGGATGTGATCCAGAGACCCACCCTTCGCTTGCAGCGTCAGGAGATTCTGAACACGGTTCTCCTTAGCCTTGAGGGAAAGGGAACTGATGAGCTTTTTGGGGGATTGTCAAAAAAACTGAGGTACAAGATCAGGCACGCAAGTGCTATGGGAATCGAAGTTATACAGCTTGTTCCGGAAAACCTGGACTTGTTCTTCGATCTGTTCAGGGAGTTGAAGAATCGGGTTGGCTTGCGGATGAGGGATGTGAGCTTCTACAGTGATGTTTTCGGGCATTACCAAGCACAAGCAAGGGCCACCTGCCTTACTGCGTTGTATGAGAATGTACCCATCTCATCGATGATTCTGCTGGCAAATTCCAACTTTACGACATTCTGGGTGGCCGGGCGAAAGTCCGGCCTGCCCAACAATCTTTACCAAAATGAGCTTCTCATCTGGGAATCCATCAAATGGGCGAATGAATTTGGCTCCCAGTATTTCGATCTTTGCGGCTTGGATGAGGAGAGGTTGCCACATCTGGCCAGGATCAAGCTCAGTTTTTCCAAAGATATCAGGAACTTCTATTTTTATCTGAAAAGAAGTCCTGCCTATCCTTTATTGAATAAAGCGCAAAACATTCTTAGGCGTTACCTAGATGAATGATTGGAGAACGGTAATCGAAATATCAGAGCTTGTATTCTTGGCGCAGGGAGACAATTAGGTAATATGGCGAAACAGACACCCACGCCCAGGGTAAGAGAGATTTTATACAGGATCTTTGGTTGCCTTCGCAAGGCCCTGGCGATCAGGAAGCACCGTAAACTGAACGTGATCGGCAGAGCTATAAGCATCGGGAGATCTGCAAAGATTGGTAAACAATGCATTATTGGCGACAGGTCATTAATATCGTCTGATACCATAATTGGCAATAATGTGCGGGTGGGAACGGGAGTGAGGCTCGAACGGATCAGCATCGGAGATAACTCGGAGTTTTCCAACCGGGCATTGATAACTGGCTTTGGTTCCGGCAGGATAACTGTTGGTCATGATTCATACATAGGGCCGGATACAGCCCTGGATTTTAGCGCTGACATCATCATAGGAGATTATGTGCACATAGCGGGGCTTTCCACAGGATTATGGACCCATTCTTCAGCGTTGATGTGCCTTAGAGGGATAGCTTTGGCGGACAAATCGGAAACAAACAGGCCCACGGCTCCCATAGTGATTGAAGATAACGTGTATATCGGGGGAAACTGCACCATTTATCCAGGGGTCAAGATAGGCCACCACTGCGTGGTTGCACCCAATTCTGCGGTATGCAAGGACGTGGCTCCCTACTCCATGGTTGGTGGGGTGCCGGCGCGGTTCATCAAGGACACCCGCGAGATGGTGTGTGCTGATCCAGAAAGTGCTGAGCATAATGAGGCCGCTAAGGATGGAAATACGGGATGATTAAAGACTCGTTAAAGCTGATCCTGGTGTTTCTGGGCACGGTGTTCGTAGTCTATGGATTTCCATCTCTCAATGTTTCCGGGCTGATCACACAGCTTGGATTTTTATTGCTAATAGTATATGTTTTCATATCTAAAAATGACATATTCTGGCTTTGTTGGTATTTCATAGTGCTGGATCCCCCGGGCAGGCTCTTTACCGAAACAAGCCTTACTGGTACCTACAGGCTTCCTCTCTACAATATTGCCCCTGGCGTCTCCCTGGGTTTTGAAGATATCTTTTTAGCGATGTATATTATCAAAACAGTCAGATCACGACTTGGTGGAGGCTTTGTCTTTAAGAGGGAGTTCAGGTTATACTTGGGGGTGGGGGTGTTTTATCTGCTGCTCTCCTTTTTAATGGGCATATCGGCAAACAATGTGATCTACGCCATCCGTTCGATCCTGGGCTGGTCCTGGGTGTTGATCCTACCGGTATACATAAGCCAAAAGAAGGATCTGGCCAGCTTTTATCGTCTGCTGATCCCATTTGTCATCATTGCTTTCGGGCTGCAGATCCACAGCATGATCACAGGTTCATATCTGCACAACATGCTGAGTAGCACAGCGGTTTCCGGCATATACGGAACAGGGCTGGAAGAGGGACTGGTGAGGGCATCTTCGGCAACCTTCATATCCTTCATCGGCCTTATCCTCAGTCTGCACTATCTGTCAAAACGCGATCCTGAGATCAACAGGAATCTGCTGATAGTGGTAGCAATTCTGGCTTCACTGACCACGTTCCTTACTGCCACAAGGGGTTGGATCGTAGCAGTGACATTCCTTTACGCATCCTTCTTCACCATTTCGGGGTTCGGTTGGTTCAGGCAAGTCATAAGGACCTTGTTTATCGTAGGGCTGGTGGCCATTATATTGACCAGCCTTTTCCCCTTCATCACAGCTCAGAGCGGATATGTTTTTGAACGCATGATGACTTTGGAATCCTTGGCAGAAGGAGACCTTACTGCCGGAGGGACATTGGGGCGGCTGACCACGCGGGGTCCCCGGGTGATGGCGGTGTGGCGGGAAAGCCCCATTATTGGCTGGGGTTTTTCCAACACTTTCAGGGCTTGGGGCGATGTTCACGTGGGCAACCAAACCAATCTGCTCAATCTGGGGATATTAGGCTTTCTGGTGATCAATGTACTGTATCTGTATATGTGTGTAAAAACCTACAGACTGGGCAGGAGGGAGGAAGTCACGCGCCAGGGTTATAACGGATCAGTGTTCCTGTTTGCCCTCTTAGCCATGTTCGCGGTCCATTCATCATCCACTATGCTCTGGGGTTTTCTGCTTACGGCCCAATACACCCACTTCTTTTGGGCCTTGCTGTTTACCGCCATCAGCGCCGAACTGATACCGGGCAATTTCCTATATCGGGATAAGAACTGAAAAACGGATGTTAAAGCAGAAACTGATGGTGCAATTCGGCTCCAACGCCATTACCTATCTGATCGGCATGGTGGCGGGAATTGTGGTGGCCAGGATCGCAGGGCCGGAAGTGATGGGAACCATGGCCTTTGCCACTGCCTACGTGGGCATATTCGGATTTATAAATGGTATCTTCGGAGCCCCTCATATCAAACTCGCCTCAGAGGGGAGAAACCACGCGGAATGCATGGCCATCATCACCAGGATATCCATAATCACCGGAGCTCTGTATTTTGCGGCTGTACTGGGCTGGTTCCTGATCCAAAAATATCTGCTGCACTATCCCTTCGAAGGCCGGGAAGTGCAAATTGTGATAATGCTGACCCTGGTCACTCATCTGCTTCACAAATACGAAGGATACGCGGAGACGGTCTTCACTGCCAACCTCAAACAAGCCAAGGCCAATTTCCCCGTTTTTCTGAGAACCATACTTTACCATCTGGGCAGGATAGGGGTGGTGCTGCTGGGGGGCGCGGCGATCGCTATGTCAGCCTGGAGCCTTTTTTTAATGATAGCCTTCATTCCGGTCATCCACCATTTACTCCGGGAATATCCCATAGGCAAATACAATCCGGAACTGGCCAAAGACTACTTTCGCCTGTCCTTACCCATGGTGGTGATCGTGGTGGTAAATTCCGTAACCGGGTATGCCGACAAACTGCTATTGGCCCACTTTACGAATACCACTGAGCTGGGATATTTTTCTGCGGCGAACTCCATAGGCGGGGCGTTCATGCTGATCGCGTTGCCTGTGGGCCAGGTTTTTTTCCCTTTGTTTTCCGGCTTGATCAGCAAAGGAGACTGGGGAGGAGTAAGCAACAACATCCGCAAATACCAGGAGGTTATCGCGCTTTTCGTTTTTCCGCTGATATGCCTGCTGGCAACAATCGGGGGGAATGTGCTGCTGCTGATCCTCGGCAAGAAGTACGAGCCAAGCATCAATCCCTTCATCATCCTGATATTTGCCACTTACGTAACCATTTGGGGTCTGCCCTATGGCAACATCCTGAGCGGTATGGGAAAATTTGCCCTGTCAGCCTGGATCTATGTGGTCAAGTTGCTGGTATTCATCTGCTCGCTTACCCTGTTTGTCTCTCCCTGGCTGCTCAATCTTAAAGCATCCGGAGTGGCTTTGAATCTGCTGGTTGTAAACCTCGCGGTTAACGGGATCTTCATTTATCAGGCCAAAAAACTTGGCGAGATCCATCTGGATTTCAAAAACCACTTTCGACACATGGTTGTTATCGCCATTTCGGCCGTGGGATATTTCCTGGGGGTTTTTCTTAAGGGGCATACAGATTACTGGTGGCTGCTCTACATCCCTGCCTACCTGGTGATGACCTACGGGGTGCTGATACTGGCAGGATTGATCAAGAAAAACCACTGGCTAATCATAATCGACGCGCTAAATCTAAGGAAGACATTGAATTATGCCCATGACGAGATCCGAGGTAAAGAACCGGAAGACTAAGCAGTGGTGAATGAATGTTTGGTTATGATATTCGTCAATCAACAAAGCCGGTGGATAATCACCTGTGAGACCATAGAATGAGTAATTTCTGGACACCTATCGGGAGATGGTGATATGAGAAAGACATACAAAGCCGCGAGAGCCCTGGCCAGGATTGCCAGATATTTTTTGCTATCCTACGCAAAAGGCACGCATTTAAGGATGCCCATCTATCACTGTTTGTGCCATTATTGGCGGACCAAGGGGAAAAAGAGCATCTTCAGGCAGATAAGAGAGTTTTCAGCCTTGACACGGTATTGGGAGGAGTTTCCGAATCCCTATTTTGAATACACAATGTTTACCAGATCCTGCCCTCTCGGTTTGTCTGAAATGAAGAATTTTATCCCTCAATCCGCGTTTGATAGGAATATGCAGAGATTCATAGGATATAAATCCATCATCGACGACAAGGCATTGTTTTCCGACCTATGCCAAACCTATGGCATACCGCATCCCAAGGTCATCGTTAAGTATTCCGGAGGAGTTTTTTTCAATTCCGTAAACGAGATACTATCTAATGGAGAAGTGGACGAGGCCATTCGCAATTGCAATTACTCAAGGCTCTTCCTAAAAGATAGCCAGGGAGCCGAAGGCTTCAACATCCATGCCTTTGATGCGGCAGAAGAAGGAGGCTATTATGAGGGTGCCACCAAGCTGACAGCAGCTTATATCGCCAAGAACTATCAACAAAATAAAATGATCATACAGGAAGGACTGATCCAGGACGGACAACTGGCTGAGTTGAATTATAGCTGTCTGAATACATTCAGGGTGCTGTCCAAATATAAGGCAGGAAAAGCTGAGATCATTGCGGCCATGCTTAAGATCGGTGCCTCCGGAAAAGTGGTCGATAACGTAAGCCAGGGAGCTCTAACTATCGATATCGATATAGAAACAGGTCAGCTTAGTGATTACGGAAAAAACCCCTATGACGTGAATGAGTACAGGTATCTTCCAGGTACAACAACAGAGTTTGCCGGTATGAAAATCCGGGGTTGGGGAGAGGTCAAGAATCTTGTGCTGAGATCTGCCCTGGCCTTTCATGAACTGGGCTTTGTGGGTTGGGATGTCGCACTTCTGGAAAAAGGAGCCGTGATAATTGAAGGCAACTTCAACGTAGGCATAATCGTTCATCAGTTTTTTGGAAAAGGGATAGCTGATCAGGTTCTGGGGACATAGCTAGTTATGTTAATACACAGTCAGGCTAAGCGGGGAATGTTGGTCTCCCAAGCAAATCTCTCCAGAAAGTTAAAGCACTGGTGGTGGCCTAATCCGGGTATAAAGGGGATTCGTTCTGCTGAAATCATTATCCTCAAGCTGACCAGAGTATATGCGTAGTGAGGTTCCAACGATAAAAAAAGTTATATTCATCATGGGTTTTTCTCCCAAATATGAGGAGTATGGCAACAAGCCCAAACCAGAGCATAACTGGACCACTCCCGCTGGCACCTGGGTGGGTATTTGGGGCGGTGATTGGGGCGATCTGTTATTGAGAGCCCTTGCCAGATACTACCCCGACTATGAGTGTGAGGTTTGGCGTCCTGACCTGCGGGCTGACAAGGTGTACTCTGTGCAGTTTGAGCCAGGTTTTGTGCATCGTTGTTTTCCAGCAGCGATGAGAAGGGCGTTCCGCCGTTGTAAAATTGTTCGCAGGATCCACTCACAGGGGATGATTGACAGGATCCGCAAATATGACAGAGACGAGACGGTGTTTTTTATATCAGCAGCGTATTATCTAACCTATCTGAAGAATAGTATAAACAGGATCGATAAGGCAAAGGTTTTGTATTATAATTTTTTGAACACTCAGAAACTTCTCCCTTTAGATTATTCGTTTACCAAGCCATTGAGGACCGTTAGTGCAGTTTTGCTCAATGGAGAAAAAGCCGCGGGCATGAGACGTGTTAAAAACCTGCTTACTGCTTCTGATAACTGTGAGGCGTTAGCTGAATTGAAACGAACCTATCCCCAAATGAAAGTCCATTTGTACCAGATGGCGGGGCTGAACCTGGATTTTTGGAAACCTGTGATGAGTAAAAATGAATCCAGGGCTTTACTCGGCATAGCTCTATCAAAGTTTGTGATCGTCTTGTCCCAACGTTTGGTGCCTGAGTATCAAATCGATAGATTCTTGGAGGTGATAAACAGATTGAATACCGGGCGCGAATTTGTCTGCTATATCACCGGCCACGGGCTGCCTGATTACGAAGCGTATCTGCATAAATTGGCAAGCGATTATCGGCTTGAAGACAAGGTTTGCTTCGTGGGCTATGTTAGTGATGAAGAGCTAAGAAACTACTTCATTGCCGCTGACCTATTTGCCACCACGGCAAGAATGTTCGCGGGTTCAACCGGGGCGGAGAAATGCATGGCAATAGGAACTCCCATTTTGCATGTAACAATGGGCAGCACATATGAGATCCTGAAGACACACAATGCCGGTGTCTTCATTGATCCGGAAAACTATGATGACTGGGCATCAAAATTGAGCGAGATCATCGACGGGGAAAAAGTGCATACTGTTCCCAGAGAAATAGTTGAGGATTTGTTCAGCCCCGAAAAAACGGCTGATGATTTGCATAACGCCATAATGAACTTAAGAGCTTGATGAAATGAAAGCAATAATACTCTCAGGTGGATTGGGTACCCGGCTAAGGCCCTTTACGGAGATTATTCCCAAACCCCTGCTACCCATAGGTGAAAAGGCAATACTAGAGATCCAGATCGAACATTTGAGCCGGCATGGATTCAAAGACATTTACCTGGCAACCAATTATAAGTCTGACTATATTGAAAGTTTCTTTGGAGACGGCAGCAAATACGGGGTAAGGCTTAGAATCAGCAGGGAGATCAAGCCTTTGGGCACTGCCGGACCTGTAAGGCTGCTACAAGATGAGCTCACGGAGCCATTTCTGGTGATGAACGGTGATATCCTCACCCAGTTAGATCACGCCAAATTGTATGCGTATGCCTGTGAACAGGAATCGCTGCTTACCATCAGCACCAAGGAAATCGAAACACCCTTTCAATTTGGGAACATCTTCACTGAAGGCGACTACGTGACCGGGATCGAGGAAAAGCCAAATATCAGAACCACTATCCTGGCGGGTATATATGTATTCAAACCGGAGTTGCTGGATTTAATACCCACAGACACCTATTACGGCATGGACTTTCTCATAAAGGATATGCTGAACCGGGGCATGAAGATAAGCCACTATCCCATCAGCGAATATTGGCTGGATATCGGGCAGATCGACGACTATGAAAAGGCGCAGGATATCTATAAGGAACATTTTCAATGATCTGCCACAATTGATCTACCACGAATGACCACAAATAAAAAAGCACGAATGGCCACGAATGAGTTTGTTGGGAAAGTATTGATTGATCAAGTTCATAGCTGTGAATTTCAGGCATCGAAGTTTGCTATTGCAGTCGCTATTAAACCTTATATTTGTGAAAATTAGTGTCTTTTATTTGTGCTCATTAGTGGGAAAGGAATAAACATGAAAGTTTTGGTGACAGGGGCAGACGGATTTATCGGCTCCCATTTGACTGAAGCCTTGCTGGCTGCCGGACATGAGGTGCGGGCTTTGGCCCAGTATAATTCCTTCAATCACTGGGGTTGGCTGGAGGATATTCCTCCCCAGGAAGCCATGGAGGTTGTTTGTGGAGATATACGCGATACGCATTTCTGCAGAATCATAAGCAAAGATGTCGACGTTATCTTTCATTTGGCTGCCCTGATCGCCATACCCTATTCATACAAAGCACCGGATAGCTACGTGGATACCAATGTAAGGGGAACCCTTAACATCTGCCAGTCTGCCTTGGAAAGCAAAGTGAGAAGGATCATCTGCACGTCCACCAGCGAAGTGTACGGCACAGCACGGTATGTACCCATCGATGAAAAACATCCCCTGCAGCCCCAATCGCCATACAGTGCCAGTAAGATCGGCGCAGATGCCATGGCCATGAGTTTTTATAACGCCTTTAAACTGCCCCTAACGATCGCCCGCCCCTTCAATACCTACGGACCCCGGCAATCGGCCAGGGCGGTGATACCCACCATCATCACCCAGATCGCCTCGGGTGTGAAAGCGATCAAGCTGGGTGACGTGAGCCCCACCCGGGATTTCAACTATGTGGACGATATCTGTCAGGGCTTCATTCAACTCGCCAAGTGTGACCAAGCGATTGGGGAAGTGGTGAACATAGGCTCAAACGCTGAGATATCCATAATGGACACCCTCGAACTGATCAAAGACATTACTGGCAGCGATGTGGAGTTTATGCTGGACAAACAGCGCGTGCGCCCGGAAAAATCTGAAGTGTTCAGGCTGTGGTGTGACAATGGCAAGATCCAAGCTCTGACCGGATGGGAACCACGGCACACACTCCGGGAGGGGTTGGAAAAGACGGTTGAATGGTTTTCAGATCCACGTAACTTGGCGAAATACAAACCGGGGATTTACAATATTTGACCTACCACAAATGAACACAAATGAAAGACCACAAATGAACACGAATAACAGGCCTGTAATTTACTTATACAAGGAAGAGTGCTTTAAGATTGTGGGAGCCTGTATGGCTGTACACAATGAACTCGGAAGTGCCTTCCTGGAACCTGTATATCAAGAGGCTTTGGCCCTCGAATTTACCAAAAGGGGCATTCTCTACAGCAAAGAGCATCGACTGGAGATCTATTACAAAGAAGCCCTGCTCGAGAAGAAGTACTATGCTGATTTCCTCTGTTACGATCAGATTGTGGTGGAACTCAAAGTTTGTTCAGCACTCATCGATGCTCATATCGCCCAAGCCCTGAACTATCTCTCAGCTCTCAAACTCAACCTCGCACTACTGGTCAACTTTGGATCTCCCCGCTTACAATGGAAAAGAGTCATCCTTTGATGAACCTTTACTTCTCTACTCAATTCATGGCCATTCGTGATCTTTCATTTGTGCTTATTCGTGGGAAGTTGTCCAGATGAGCTTTCAGCCTATCATCGACTTCATCCGCTCTCTCTATCCTGGGAGGGAAACTATTCCTCTCCACGAGCCTTACTTCGGCGGCAACGAGAAGAAATATCTAATTGATTGCATTGATTCAACCTACGTTTCCAGTGTGGGCAAGTACGTGGACCACTTTGAGGAAATGATCTGTGAGTTCACCGGCGCGAAATACGCCGTGGCAACTGTAAACGGTACTGCTGCCTTACACACGGCCCTACTGCTGGCCGGCGTTCAGAGAAATGATCTGGTGATCACCCAGCCTCTGACTTTCATTGCCACCTGTAACGCCATCGCCTACTGCGGAGCGGAACCTTTGTTCATCGACGTTGACCGGAAAACTCTGGGTCTCTCCGCAGATGCCTTGGAAGCCTGGCTGGCTAATAACGCAGTCCTTTCTGAGTTTGAGGGGAAAATCCAGTGTTTCTACCTACCACAAATGAGCACGAATGAAAGAGCACGAATTTTCACAAATGTTAACTCACAAGGTAGCGAAGGAGAAAGAGTTGGACGCCAGACCAAAGGTGCTGAACCGATCACAAAGCCGGTTAACCAAAATAAACCCTCCCAACCCTCCAGTGAATCATTTGTGCCCATTTGTAAACCTTCATTTGTGAACATTCGTGGGCTAAAACGGATATCCGCCTGCGTGCCCATGCATACTTTCGGCCATCCCTGCGAAATTGATAGGATCGTTGAGATCTGTGGCCGGTACCACATTCCGGTGGTGGAAGACTCAGCAGAATCCATTGGCAGCTATTACAAGGGCCGGCATACGGGGACTTCTGGATTGTTGGGGATATTGAGCTTCAACGGTAACAAAACCATCACCACCGGTGGCGGCGGGATGATCCTTACCAACGAGGATGATCTCGGCAGATTGGCCAAACATCTGACCACCACAGCCAAGGTTCCCCATGCCTGGGAATTCGTGCACGACATGACCGGATTCAATCACCGGTTGCCGAACGTCAATGCCGCGCTGGGTTGCGCCCAGATGGAGATGTTGCCCCAGATATTGAGACGCAAGAGGGAGATCGCCCAGCGCTACCATACATTCTTCGCCAAAGACAGCGAAATGACCTTTATCTCTGAACCTGAACATGCTATTTCAAACTATTGGTTGAACGCCATTCTGCTGCCAAACAGTGAATTGAGGGACGGGTTCCTGGAGGAGTCAAAGCGCAGCGGCATAATGTCCAGGCCTGCCTGGACCCTGATGAACAAACTGAATATGTACAGCTCCTGTCTGGCGGGGGAGTTACCCAGCGCGATGGACATTGCCTCACGGCTTGTAAATCTGCCCAGCTCTCCAGGATGGGCTGCTCCGGATGGGGCCTATGCTTAAAAGATTCGCTGTCGGCGGTGAGTTTCTTATCCATCCTGGGTTACTGTTTGGCCCCTACTTAGGGCAGTTCTCTAAATACGGGCTGGAAAATACTGGGTATTACCGCCAGTACACTTTTGGGGCCTACTATTCGCTGAAAGTGATAATTGAGCACTTGAGGATGGACAGCATTCAGACAGTTTTGTTGCCCTCGTATCTTTGTCCAAGCATTATCCGGCCCTTCCGTGAGGCTGGCGTTAGCTACGAATTTTATAAGCTGAAAGAGGGGTTGCTGCCTGACCTCGGTGATATCGATAGAAAGGCTGGCCCGGGTCTTAAAGCGATCTTGTTCATTGATTACTTTGGATTTCCCCAAAAGGACTATTTAACGGAAATTGTGAGCCATTTGAGGCAGCGGGGGGTAAAGATCCTTCAGGATATTGTGCAGAGCTGGGTGAACAATGAGAATTATTTATATGGGGATTATTGCTTCAACAGCCTGAGGAAGTACACCCCTTATGAAGCGAGTGTGCTCATGTCCCGCGAATGTCTGTGCTTCAATACTTCACTGAAGCCCATTCTTCCCTTTTTGACTCTTAAACGTTTAGCTCAAGTAATGAGATATCTGCACCTTGAGACAGGGCTGCTTTTCCCCGAGGCGTTTCTGGGGTTACTTGACAAAGCCAATGCCTGCTACCACCAGCCGGGTGTGATCGGTATGCCCGGGATGAACCGTTGCATTTTGGACAAGATAGATTTTGCATTATGGGGTAGGCAACGAAGATCAGTATTCAAACTTATTCTCAACAGTAGTAGGCCTAACTTGATAATCAAACGTGAGTTGGGTAACGTCGTTCCCTTGGGAATGGCAGTTTATCTGCAGGATAGAGATGCTAAAAAACTGGCCCTCCACAAGCTTGGCGTTCATTGCCCTCTGCATTGGCTGCTGCCTGAAGAGATCGATCGGAAAGAACACGAGTACTCATGGGATTTGCAAAAACACGCGCTGACATTGCCGCTAGTAGTAGACCCACAGTTTTTAGGAAAATATCTGTGTACTATACATAAGATAATCAATGGGGTCAAGTTCGAATCTGATGTGTAAAGAGCTGTAGATTAGGTCAATGGAGATTTCGAAAACACTTACACTCGAACAAACTGACGAATGGAGCAAATTGATTAGTTTGCTGCCAATAGAAAAGCAGGACGTATATTATACTCCGCAGTACTATGATTTGTATGAGGGTATAGGCAACGGCAAGGCATGCTGTTTCATCTATCAAAAAGATAAGCACTTGGCACTGTACCCTTACTTGGAAAACAGCATCAATGCAATTGGATATGATCTTGAGGATGAATATAGAGATATTCAAGGCGCTTACGGGTACAATGGGGTAATCTCAAGTTCAGATGATATCCGTTTCAGCGCGAGATTTCAAGAAAAATTTCTAGAACACGCCAAACAATGGAAACTCGTGACTGAGTTCACCAGGTTCCATCCGATCATTCAGAACCAGGCATTTCACGAGGGCCATCTTCAGGTTGTATATGACAGAATGACTGTCGCCTTGGATCTAACCAAAGGGTATGATGACGTATATAAAAATAATTACGATGTGAACACTAGAAACATGTTAAAAAAAGCTGAGATTGGTGGATATGAGTTCAAAATTCTGAACTCGAAGGAAGCTTATTCTGATTTCTCAGAGGTCTACGCCCGTCACATGATCAAGATTGGTGCAACCCCGGAGTACTTGTTTAAAAAGAGTTATTTTACTGACATCGCCGATAAGTTGGCCGACAAATCATTTATTGTTGCTGCGGTTCAGAAGGGAAGAATTGTCGCAGCATCTTTGTTTTTGTACATGGGCATCTATTGCCATTACCATCTGTCGGCCAGATCTGAGTGTTGCGCTGATAACTCCCTGACTAGCATGCTAATAGATGTTGCCGTAAGGCATTCCATCGCAAACAACATAAAATGGTTACATCTGGGAGGAGGAAGAACCACCTCATCTCAAGACACTTTGCTGAGATTCAAGTCGCATTTCTCCAAAGAATATCGCGTTTTCCAAATTGGGAAAAGAGTTCTGAACAGTGAAGTTTACCAACGGATTGTTAAAAGATGGCAGACTAAGTATCCCATTGCTGCACAGAAGCACTCCAACATGATACAGGGTTATAGGTTAAGTATATGATTATCATAATGCTGGTAGCGATGCCCCGAAGTGATACAATTTGTTTAATGCGATATCTGAACAAACAGACATAGACTGTATTATATGAACAATATCTGCCACAAAGCTTACAAAAGCTTAAATGAAGAGGAATCTAGGATGAAAATCTCGATCTTTGGTTTGGGGTATGTGGGGTGCGTGAGCCTCGGATGCCTTGCCCAGAACGGATTTGATGTCATTGGCATCGATGTGAACCGATCAAAGGTTTATCTTGTTAACCAAGGTTTGGCGACGATCGTAGAGAAGGACATAGACAAGATAATCAGGGACCAGCATGCCTTGGGTAGGATAACTGCCACAACAGATCATTACCAAGCTGTTCAGACCAGCGATATGTCCATCATCTGCGTGGGGACGCCCTCCACGGAGCGGGGGAGCCTGAATCTTGAATACATTTACACATCAGCCCGCCAGATAGGAGAGGCCATCCGGGATAAAAACTCTCATCACATCGTTGTGATTAGAAGTACAGTCCTCCCTGGAACCAATCACCGACTTGGAGAGATCATCGCTGAAGCATCCGGGAAAAAGAGAAACAAAGGCTTCTCTGTGGTTTCCAACCCGGAATTCCTGAGAGAAGGCTCGGCAGTGGAAGATTATTACAATCCACCTTTCACACTAATTGGCACAGACAGCCCACAAGCTGCCAATGTAATGAGGAATGTATATGAGAAAGTTAACGGTGAGTTTGTAGAGTCTGACATCCTCACAGCAGAGGTCATCAAATACGTGAACAACAGTTATCACGCGCTCAAGGTGACATTTGCCAACGAAGTTGGCAATATCTGCAAGAAACTGGGTGTGGATTCGCGCGAGGTTATGAGGGTGTTTTGCCTGGACAGGCAGCTGAACATTTCCCCTTATTACTTCAAACCTGGATTCGCCTATGGCGGATCCTGCCTGCCCAAGGACCTCAAGGCCCTGAAAACCCTGGCGCTCGATCACGCCATGACTTCACCAGTACTGGAATCGATCGAGGCCAGCAATCAAAACCACATAGCCATGGCCACGGAACTCATTAAATCCAAGGGTGGGAAAAAAGTAGGGATTCTGGGGGTGGCTTTCAAGGAGGGTACCGATGACCTTAGATACAGCCCGATCATCAAGGTCATCGAGGATCTGCTGCCTGAAGGTTATGAGATCAAAGCCCACGACCACTTCGTGCAGCAGGCTCTCCTGATCGGAGCGAACCGGGAGTATATAGAGCAGAACCTGCCTGTCCTTCCAGGTATTTTAACCCAAGAGGAGGATGAGATATACGCATGGGCAGATACGGTTGTGCTAAACAGAAAAGAAAATGCATACATGGAGCTCCCGGACAGATTTCCGAATATCCAGTTTATAGATCTGGTTGGCACAGGCTCTGCCCTACGGGAAAATTATGAGGGTATTTGCTGGTAAATGAAAATTTACATTGTGTTTCCCGGCCCATTGTATCCGATATCTGGCATGAGCCAGATCCGCATGGTTTCGCAATTGACAAGCCTGATTAGAAAAGGCCATCAGGTTGTCTTTTCCGATTTGCTGAGCAGACCTGATTCCCTGAGAATGGCGGAAGAGAAACTAAGTGGAATGAACATCAAATACGAGCCTGTTTACCTTTACCGATATGGCAAAGGAAAGATACTCAATATAATAGACTCCATCCTAAGAAGACTCTTATATGAGTTAAAAACTATCTCAAGGCAAGAACTGGCAGTCAGCACAAAACCTGTCATAAAGCAAATTCTGCAAATCGCAAATGCCAATGGGGTTGAGGCCTTAATGCTGCACTACTGGCATTTGGGCAAGTTGTTCTCATTGCTGGATAAAGTAACCTTGCGCATTATGGACACGCATTACCTGGTTGAAGAGCATGTGGAACTCATGGCGGAGGGGAAATACAACGAGCATGGATATAAAGCTTTCAAACACAAGCGTGAGCTTCTTTACAGCTTGCATAAGCAAAGATCTTATTTTCAGCAAGCAGATCTGGTCGTGGTCAACTCAGAAAAGCAACAAAGATTGATACATTCTTGGGATGAACGTATCCCGGTCAATGTAACGGTAAACGGACAGGATTTAACGAGATTCCTGAACTATACAGCTAATAATCCACAGGAACCAGCTGTCTGTTTCTATGGTGCATTGAGCAATCAGTTCAACCGCAGGGCCTTGAAATTGATTTTGGCAAAAATATTGCCGTTAATAATAACCAGCATTCCTGAAGTCCGCCTGTACGTTATCGGAGCAAACCCTCCCCTGGATATCTTGGATCACAACGGGAATGATTCAGTTATGGTAACGGGATATGTGGAAGATGTCCGGCCATACCTTGGCAAATGTAAAGTGCTCCTCCTGCCCTTGGAAACAGGTTCAGGTTTCAGGGGAAGAACAGTGGAAGTAATGGCAATGGGTATTCCCATTGTTGGTACAAACAATGCGCTGCAGAGTGTTGGGTTTATTGATGGGGAATTGGGCTACATTGAAGAGACAGCAGAAGGGATTGCTCAAAGGACCGTTGAGTTGTTGAAAGATGCATCTGTTTGGCAATCTATGGCGGCCAACTGCAGGACTTTTGCGGCCCAAAGATTCACCCTGGAAGCCACATTCGACAAACTAGCTGAGTACTTGGACAAGATGGGGGAACCATGCAGAGTGAGGGATTGAATTTGAGTAATATGAGACATGTGGGGAATTGAAATCTAATGAAGAGATCTAATATGATCAGGTGCATTCATAACAGATTAAACTTAATTATAACAATATTTATTGCATGTGTGGGGCTTCACCTAGAAGCAGCCAATATTGAAGCAAGGCCCAAGGTTATAAATATGGGAGATGAGGTTTCAATAGAGGTTACAGGATACAAGGAGGGCGATCGCGTTTCAATTGGCAATCCTTTGGGTAATGTATTCGAAACCTTTCCCAACAATCAGGGGATTGTAAAATTCTCGGACACCGACGATCCTGGCTTTCTCACTGCAGATTGGAACAAATACTCGGTTTCGCTTATCCGAGGAAATTCCGTCGCGGATACAAGCAGCTTTATGATCGCTACAAGTGACAAAGAAATATATTTTTCTGTTTATGCCGATGATGTGGGAGAGACTGGTTTCATAGATAAGGAAAACTACGAATGGTTCAAGAGCATCGGGGGCAAGCTGAACATTGGCTACATGAACGATGATTGGGGTTTGAACAATCTTAATAAAGTGAGAAAAAAATATAAAGACGATTTCATTTATCATCATTTTCATGCCCAATATTTCTCGGGTCCGAGAATTGTTGCCAATGCGATGAAACTCATCCATTCCAATCATTTTACAGGGCTCTTGTTGTACGACTGGCTTAAAGGGAAACGGGTTGTATTGATTGCCTTGATTCTGGCAATTGTTATGGTCCTAGTCTGGAAGCTAAAGGTCAGACGACGCAGGCAGGTCATATTGATTGGCGCAATATTTTTGATTTTGGCCACATCTATATATGGCCTGAAATGGATTTACTTGAACCACCGATTTTTTAAGATCGGACTCGATGACCCCCATTGGTGCAAGCAGTTCTTAAGCACGGCACAAGATGAGTTCGAGCAAAACGGGATGCCTTATCCAAGGATCACCCGGCATGGCTGGAATGTCCCCCCTCCGGGTCTGCAGTTTTTCTATCTTACAGAAATGGGGGTTTTGGCGGATGCATCGTTGAATTATCCCATTCCCAGCAGCACGCAGGCCGATCCTTATGCCGATCATGGATATGTGCTGAACCAGGTGTTCAAATTCAACTATGCCTGGCCTTCGAGCATTCCTAAGCCGGTGCCCTTCTATTCTGATTTACGGGGAGAGATAAACACTCCCTGGAGGGGAGGGGAAGAAAATCGGGGGCTTGTTCAACTGCCAATATCTAATTACAATTTTGGGGGTGGGCTGAAAGATTCCGATCATGACAAACAAATAGTGGATTCCGCACCCAACGGGGCACTTATCAGTGTTTGGGGACACACTCGCCAAGACTTCAAGCTCCTGCTTCCGCTCATGGAGCATATACGCAGTAATTACTCAATTAGATATGTGACGGCTAACGAATATTTGGACGTTTACATGAGCCATTTCCCCCGTCCAGTGGCTGTTGATGCTGAAGGCAAGGCTTTTTGGGCCCTGCCCAAAGATAAACATATACACTTCATTAATGAGTGCAATTTTGTGTCTGTGTCGGGTTCGCGCATAATATCCACAACAGCAAGCCACCCCCCATTTCTTTATGTCCATGGCTCAATTGAAGCACGCCCAGATGACAAATACATCGGTATTGGCCGGGAAGGTGAATACCTGGTTTATGAGTATCAGGGAGACTAAGACTCTCAAACGGAAAGCACTGCTTATTGACAAAGACAATGGGACAAGTTAATCTGGGAATTGGGTTCGCAGGAGAATACGACCTGTTTATTGCGGGAGATATTTGTTTGACAAAAGCAACTCCGTTTATAGGCAAGGGAATTCAGAACATCATGGCCCAAGCCAAATACAGGATTGTAAATCTGGAGTGTCCTCTGACCGGATCTGGCCAGGCAATCCAGAAAACTGGCCCCCTATTGAAGGGAAACCCCAATAGTGTCAACCTCTTAAGAGACATGGGCGTTGACCTGTGCAATCTGGCCAACAATCATATTATGGACTATGGAGTTGCGGGCATAGAGGAAACCATGGTTGCCCTTCAAAGGCGGGGTATAGATACAGTAGGTGTCACCAAAACCCTGGACAGCGAGCCTGTCATCAGGATGATCAATGGTGTCAGGGTGGCATTCGTTAGTTTTACCGAGAATGAATTTTCCACACTTCCGCTGGATCAATGGCAAGCCAGCCAAATGGATCCCTATGTGCAATTACGGCAGATAAGAGCTGCCAAAGAACACTCTGATTTCGTGCTGGTTCAGTACCACGGCGGTGCGGAGCAGTATCCCTACCCCAGCCCCGGACAAAAGAAATACGCGCATTATTTGGTTGAACTTGGGGCCGACATGGTGGTTTGCCACCACTCGCATTGTTTTTCCGGATTTGAAGTATTCCGGAATAAGCCAGTTTTCTATGGTTTGGGCAATTTCTGCTTCCCTCTGGATGGAAGGCCTAATTCCTGGTACAAAGGTTTGGGTTTACTGATTTCATTTGCCGGAAATCCAGCAGTGGCCATGCTGCCCTTGAAACTGGACATCAACACGTTAAGATTGGACGTGGCAGTGGATGAACAGGAGGCAATGTGCAGTGAAATTGATGAGATCAACAAAGTGATCCTTGATGATGATCTGCTGGAAGTAAAATGGGCTGATTTTTGTGCCAGAAACGAATATGAGTCATTGAGCGCGGTCTTTAAGCCATCCAGATTGCGTGGACTCATGATTAGAAAGGGCCTGCTTAGTAGAGACCATTTGAGAAACAAGGCAGACCGGGTTCTATTAAACTATCTCAGATGTGAAACACACAGAGAGAAATTGGTTACCACGATCAAGCAAATACTGGGATACCGATAGCAATCATGTTCACTCACTATGATCATCTGGGTTTTGCCAATCCCTACTATACTGAGGTTGATGGCAGATTCATTATCCGTTTCAAGTTCCCGGATATTTTGGCTGAATTTGGCTGTAACCGAGTGTTGGACGAAGTTGCGGTTGTGGAAATACTCAACAAGAATTATTGTTTTGCCGACAGGACATTGGTCAGGGATGTGCGCCGCACTCCCTGGATGGCACGGCCAAATCCTGAGAATAGACTTTGGGATTATTCTCCTTTGCCCCGGCATGGGAATAGAAAACTTCCGGTTGAAGAAATTGCGCAGATCCTTTTAAATAAAATATGCGAAGAAGTTAGAGGCTATATTCGGGGCAGAAGGAGAATAGGCATTTTACTCAGTGGCGGGATGGACAGCAGGATCGTCGCCGGTGCACTGGATCTGGTGCTGAAGTCTGGAACTGAGCAAAAAAGTGAAGTTACTGCTCTGACTTGGGGAATGCCAGGATCCAGGGACGTGGTTTATGCTCGGGAGATCGCGCTTGCAATGGGTTGGTGCTGGAAGCACTATGAAGTGCTTGCCAAAGATCTGGGGAATAACATCAGCGAATCGGCATTACACGGTTGTGAATACTCCCCCGTCCATCTGCATGGCATTCCCCAGATCCGTGATGACAACGATTTCGATGTGGTTCTGGCTGGAAGCTATGGAGATAGCGTGGGCAGGGCGGAGTTTTCCGGGAAAAGAATATTGGATGTAAAGCCGTTGGGCCTGAACATTTATAACGTGGGACTCATGCTGTCTCCAAATGTATTCAACGCGTGCCGAATCAGTGCCATGGATGATTTGTGCGCCTATCACGCAATATACGCTAGAGAGCAGAAGTACATGCAAAATGAACTGGATTACCAGCTGCATTACATGAGAAGAATGCTCAATCCTTGCATGGAACTGATACAAGAGAAGATGTCATTTCATCAGGTCTTCACCGATCCTGCCGTTTTCGGTTTTATGTGGTCAATTGATCCTGCTCTGAGGACAAATGAAGTATATGCCTGCCTATTGAAACAGTTTTCCTCTGATCTGAGAAAAATACCCTGGTCCAGGACGGGCTTGCCTTATCCGGAAACAGAAGGCAAACCGGATGAGTACAAAAGAATCAACAGCAACTACATCCAACTGATCGTAGGTGAACTTTATCCGGATATATCTGACAGAGCAATGTCTGATGAAATTAGCCGACTGGGGATATTCAATATGCGGTCAATAAAGGCTTTGTTGGTTTTAATAAAAAAACTGCCTGTGCAAAACATATACTATTATGAGCGTATGGCTTGGATAGCCAGTTTGGCAGAGATGGTAAACAAATACGGTATCGAGGCCAAGCGGACCAAATCTGATAGTTCGCTGGCCAACATGGTTAATGCTGCTGGCGCAACATGTAGCTACATGAAAAAGTATGCGAGAAGCTTGGCTGCATCAGCCATTGGCAAAGCAAGATCTGCACATGGCTGAAGCACTTTGCATCACGGAGGAGACCAGCACCTTATCACTTGCGATAGCTGAGAGCATCCTTAATGGGTAATTTTTATCAAAATGTAGTGTGAAGATACAGTATATGCGAATCCTTCATATCTCATCTGGTTTGGGCAGGGGTGGCCGGGAACGGCAGCTGTATGAATTATTGCGAGCCCTAAGGTCCGAGTGTGATATCTGCTTGCTGGTTCTCAGTAATGACATAATGTATTCTTTTCGGGAGCTTGGCCTGCCTTTGATATCAGTAGCAAAGCAACAAAGATACAAGCCAGCTGTGCACCTGTCGTTGCTGAAGCAGATCAGGGAATTCAGGCCAGATATTATTCACTATTGGGATTATCCAAGCAAGATTCTGGCGTTTGAGGCAAAATTTTTGCTGAAATCCCTTTTAGTAGACGGTTCGATCAGATTCGTGGACGAAGCTCCCTGCAACCCTTTGGTAAGATTTATGAAAAGCGTCAGCTTTAAATTTGCCGACCACATAGTTGCAAACAGCATGGCCGGATTGGAGATCAAAGGGTTCAAGAATAAAAAAAAAGCGTCTGTGATCCATAACGGCATCGATTTGGCTCGTTTCAAACCTGATCCCATGTTTGTTCTTGAATCAGATCAGCTCAGCAATGACTACATAAGGATAATCATGGTGGCCGGTTTTCAACCAGCCAAGGATCATCGCACCCTGCTGCTGGCAGCAAACGTATTATGCGCGGAGATGGAAAGCCTTCAGTTCCTGATGGTCGGGAACGGGCTGTTACGGTCCTCTGCGGAAGCGCTTGTGGATCCATCATTCAGGCAGAGAATGCTATTTCTGGGTCTGAGGACTGACATCGAGCAGATATTGCTTCGTTGTGACATCGGAGTACTGCTTAGCACAAGTACCGAAGGTCTGTCCAATGCTATCATGGAGTACATGGCCGCTGGTCTGCCGGTTCTGGCAACAAAGCAGGGTGGGACGCGGGAACTTGTGCAAGACGGAGTGTCTGGCTATTTGATAGACAATCATGATGTTGGCCAGGTCATTGATAAATTGAGGCTATTGATCCAGTCCCCTGAGCTTAGGAAACAAATGGGAGAATCTGGCTGTAGGCGAGTTAGGGAACACTTTTCCCTTGATAAAATGGTATCGGGGTACATGGAGTTGTATATGAGATTAATGGCTGGCAAACGAGGACGTTGATGGATTTTGTTTACAAACAGGCCAAAAAAACCTCCCCCCTGGTAAGACAAAAATACATATCAGATTTGGAGTCACTTTATCTCGAGCCTGGCGTTCTGTACGTGGAGAAGCTTGATCATCTTGATTACTTGCATGATGAGATGGATGCGAAGAGATGGTTTTTGGGGGATATCATACTCTTGGATCATGAGTATCCAGATAAGAGCAAGGGTTTCTTTTATGCCCTTACCCATGACCCCAGGCAGAACCTAACAGAGTTTCGCAGCGATCAACACTCCTTTTTACCGATCTACTATTGCGACGCGGGTGATGAGATCATAGTGTCCTCATCCGCGCATAAAATTGCCGGCATGCTTGGCGCGAAAACAGAGAATTCACCATTCCTGACGCAGATGGCCTTGTTTAATGTTCCCTTGGCTGATAATTGTTTTTTCACCGAGATCAAGAGGCTTCCCTATGGGTGTTGCCTGAGGGTTATTAACGGAACCTTGAAGATAGAACAAGAAACCAGAGTGTATGATGATTTTCTGCGGTCTCCCAAAACATTTCAAAGCGCGCTGAATGATACTGTGGATATCTTTATCAGCAATTGCAGGCAGTACATTGATCAACCCTCCAGCATTGCCTTGACAGGCGGTTTTGACAGCCGGACAATCCTTGCGGTGGCCCACACTGTCCGGAGCGATTTTGACACTTTCACCCATGGCAAGGCAAACAACAATGACGTCAAAAACCCCAAGATGCTGGCCTCAGAGCTTGGCTTTGACCACCTCTTGATAGATTTATCCGACCAAGCCTATGTGGAGGGGAAATTCGTGGGGTTGGCGCGCCAATACTTGAGATATACGGCCGGGTACAATGCTTTCCTTTACCCTCATCTGCTGTATGACGCAGATCTCCTTTCTTGCGGTTCCCAAGTGATGCTGACAGGTTTCTGCGGCAGTGAGTTGCTGCGCAATGCCCATTTTGGCGGCGCGATCACGTCACAGCCGGTGATCGATCTCCTCTTTAAAGGCAAAGAATATGCCCAGAACGCGGTCAAAAACAACTGTGATTATCAAATACTCGGAGAGGAATACTTCAATGACGAACTGCTACAAAGCTCATTTGGCAAGCTGAGCGGCTACTTGAATGAACTTCCGGATCATCTTAGTAAGAATCAGAAACTCGCGGTCTTTGAATTTGAGGAAGTACTGCCCAAGTTGTTTGGTAGTTTCATGTATTCAAGCATGCACTATATTAGAACGAGATTACCATTCATGGACTCCGAGTTTTACAAAACCCTATTGAACTCAGAGATATCTCAAGTTTATCGGAAATTCATGGAAAAGAATCCTGTGAAGCGCTTCTGGGGTCAGTACCTGTACGCGAAGATCATGGAGAGGTGTTGGCCGGAACTGGCGCGCCTCACTTCGTCCAAAGGCTACGCTCCTGCGGACCTGCTGTCCCTCAGAGGCAAGTATAGGATAATCAAAGGATTCATGGGCAAGAAAAAACGGCTGGAAAGAGTTGATTATGACAACTTGAGTATAATCTCGGGGATAAGCAATCATCTAGAAAGAAGTGAAGGTCTGATAAATATGCCCTTAACAGCCCGTGAGTTGAGCTCGCTGCTAACAAACCAGAAAAAAAGAGACCTGGCATGCCTTTTATTATCATCCGATGAGTATATACGGATGACAAACCATTGACCGATGATTATCTTGCAGTGAATTAAGCCCGCAATAAATACATATATCCTACCATCTGGCATCATGCAAAAAATATACGCGCTTTGCGATTACCAAGGAAGATTCGGGTCCAAGTATTTTGATCAGCCATACCGGAGTGGGATGGATAAGCAACTGCTGGGTCGTCAGTTTTCTGGCATGGGCTATGCCTTGGTGTTCCGCAGATTCAGTGACCCCAATTTATTCCTAGAGGTGGGGGATGCTTCAGTAATCTATACAGCCCAAGAGGACCCGGGATACAGGTACAAAGACTATATCGAAGATATTGTCTTGGGTCTGGAATCACATGGATGTGACGTGATCCCAGCTTTTCGTTACCTCCGAGCTACCAACAACAAGGTATTCATGGAGATATTGCGTAGGGAGTTGCTCCCCGCCAAGTATCACAATGACTGTCTCCTGTGTGGTTGTATCGAAGACTTGCAAACGGAAGCTGCCAAGCTTTGGTATCCATGTGTGGTGAAAGCGGCAAAAGGAGCTGGTTCACGCGGGGTTTACCTTGCTAAGGACCAGAAATCACTGATCAAAGTCGCAAAAAAAGTATCCTCAACTTCACAGATAAGGGCCCAAATAAAAGACATTGCCAGAGCTTTGAAGCACCCAGGTTACAGGCGGGAGTCCCAGAACAGGGGCAAATTCATTGTTCAAAGCTATATTCCAGGGCTTGAGAACGATTGGAAGGTGCTGGTTTTCCATGAAAGGTATTATGTATTGCGGAGAAGAAACCGCAAAGGAGACTTCAGGGCCAGTGGCAGCGGGTTGTTCTCATATGATGAAAATGTTGATTTAGACTTGTTGGAAAGCGCCAGGGAGATATACAATTGCCTTCAGCTTCCCACGCTATCCCTCGACCTGGCAAAGTCGGGTGACAAAGTGTTTCTGATCGAAATGCAATTTGTCTATTTCGGCACCAGCACTCTGGAAAAGTCCCCCTATTACTACATGAAAACAAACTTGGGCTGGCAGCAGGTCAAAACACGCTCAAGCCTGGAAGAAGAATATGCGAGGAGTGTTGTGGGTTTTCTTAAGAGGTCCGATAGATGAAAGTCCTTTTCGTCTGCAGAGGGCACGGTAAGGCAAGACCCCGGATATCACCCATCACCAAAGCTCAGGCCAGGTCTCTTGAAAGGGCAGGCCTGTCAGTGGACATCTTCCCGCTTAGGGGAAACTGGATTAAGGCTTATCTGGGATCAGTACTTCAGCTCAGAAGCTATATTAAAAAAACAAAGCCCGATATTGTTCACGGGCACTATTCGTTATGCGGATTTACAGCCACCCTGGCTTCTCCCAAACCAGTAATTGTATCACTGATGGGAAGCGATGTCAAGCAATCAGGGTTGCTGCGGTTGATAACAAAGTTTTTTGCAAATCACATTTGGAAGGTGACGATCGTAAAGTCTCAAGACATAAAACTGTCCCTGGGGCTTGACTCTGTGTTTGTTTTACCAAATGGAGTAGACTTGGATATGTTTAAACCAATGCCCAGGGAAAATTGCCGGCGAGAGTTGGGTTGGCCGGAATCAAACAAGATCATCCTGTTTGCGGCTGATCCTAAGCGAAATGAGAAGAATTTTTCTTTGGCAAAGGCTTCTTGTGAGAAGTTGGATTCGCATTTTGTCGTCCTAAAAGTGGTCCATGGAGTGAAGCAGGAAACCATGCCCGTCATTATCAATGCCTCTGATCTGCTTCTGCTTACATCCGTATGGGAGGGATCACCCAATGTAGTGAAAGAGGCAATGGCCTGCAATATACCGGTTGTGTCCACAAATGTAGGAGATGTTGATGCTTTGTTTGGTGATACACAAGGCTATTTCATCGCCAAACCGGAAACCGATGATGTAAGACGCAAGGTTGATGCATGCCTTGCCTATCCTCAAAAGGTTAATGGCAGAGACCGCCTTATCAGCCTGAATTTGGATGCCAGCGTAATTGCCGCCAAACTGATCGATTTGTACGAAAAGGTTTAGATGAATATTTTCTGGGTTTTGATATCCTTGTTCCCTGGGCCTCTAAAAAAAATCGCCTACAGGCTGAAGGGATGCCGCATCGGCAGCAAAGTGAAGATTGGTTTCTTGTGCATTCTGAATGTTGGCAAAGGCTCTTACATCGATAATGGTAGCCGTCTGGGCGGTTGTACATACATCAAAGTTGGCAAGCTATACATGGAATCATATGCCAGAATAGCCCCTTTTTCGTACATTAAGGCCCCTATGGTCAAGTTGGGCCGGGATTCATTCATAAGTAACTTTGTTACAATCCGCAGCGGCCATGTCTCCAAGCGATCGGAGCTTTTGGTGGGGGATTTGGTGCATGTGTTTCCTTTCGTGAACTTGGATTGTTCGAGGAAAATCGAGATCCGAAGGGAGGCTGCCATTGGCCCCAAGAGTGATATTTACACGCATTCAGCATACAAGTCTGTCCTGGATGGTTACAAGGTTGTATATGGGGACGTTGTCATCGGGGAACGAGCGGAACTCTCCTACAATATATTTGTTTCTCCGGGTGTGACCATTGGTGCCGATGCTATTTGTGCCTGTGGTTCCTTTATCAACACAGATATCCCGGAGGGGGTTCTGGCTGCCGGCCAACCCGCGGTTGTAAAGAGGACTAAGGAGCAGATCACAACACCAATTGTGGAAATTAATGCTATGCAGTTGCTGACTGAAATCATTGCCAAATACAGGGAGGACATAAGCCTCGTAACAGGAAGAAATCCCCTTGAGGCCTTCATTTGCGATTCTGGTGAGAGTGTTTTTTCAAGAGAAGGTGTGGTCTATATCTGTAACTACTCAAATTTGGATTTTGGAAAAATAAGAAATAGCGGTATATTCGACATACCACATGGGTTATGTGTCAATAAGGGGGTCAACCAGAAGGATTTCGCGGCTTTCAGAAAGTATCTGAGCCGCTATGGAATAAGGTTTATAACCCAGGATTGAGCTTAATGAGAATTCTGATAGATGCCGGCCACCCAGCGCATGTTCACCTGTTCAAGAATTTCGCCTTCAAAATGCTGGGTGAAGGGCACAAAGTGCTGTTTACCTGCAAAGATAGGGAGAATGTTGTCTATTTGATGAACACATACAGGTTTGATTTCAAGAGCTTTGGCAAGCATTATCATACTGGTCTAGGCAAGGTTTTCGGGTTGGTTAAGAATGAACTGCAGATGCTAGCTGCCTGCCTGAAATTCAAGCCGGACGTTTTTTTGAGCCACGGATCAACTTTGGCAGCCTTTACCTCTTCATTATTTGGCAAACCGCATATAGCTTTTGAAGATACGTTCAACTTGGAACAGGTTAGGCTTAGCATGCCCTTCACCGATGTGGTCCTTACCGGCATATACCCTCATCCAAACCTTGGCAGAAAGGAGCTCCATTACCCAGGTTACCACGAATTGGCCTATCTGCATCCCAATGTATTTGCTCCTGATGAGTCTGTCTTTGAAGATTTGGGTCTTGCCAGAGGAGAGAAGTATGCTGTTGTGAGGTTCATTGCATACCATGCCTCACATGATTTTGGTCATGTGGGTTTATCGGCCAACGACAAGTTGAAGTTGGTTGAATCCCTATCCAAACATGTTCGCGTTATCGTGAGTTCGGAAGCGGAATTACAGGGAGCTTTGGGTAGATACCAATTACCAATCAAACCGGAGAAAATGCATGACGTTTTAGCTTTCGCGTCACTTTTTATTGGAGAAAGCGGAACCATGGCCACGGAATGTGCGGTGCTGGGGGTGCCAAACATCCAAGTCAGGCACGAAATAGACCATAATAAAGTGCCTGGGGTCCATGTTGATTTGGTTCACCGGGGTCTGAAGCTCTTGTATCTGAATACTGATATTGATGGAATGATATCCAAGTCTCTGGAACTCATTGATAACCCGTCGATCAGGGAGCAAATGAGGTTTGCCAGGCAAAACATGCTGGAAGAAATGATAGATGTTACGGGGTTCTTGTGCTGGTTTGTCCAAAACTTTCCGCAAAGTATAGAACAAATGCGTAAGGGTAAAGATGTGTTTCGGCCATTTAGATTGGTCAATCGAAATTTACCGGAGTCTTTTGTCCCGAAATTGGAGACATGATGATATCTAAGAAGAGAATCCTGATTCTTGCACCCCACACAGATGATGGTGAATTCGGTTGTGGCGGAAGTATTGCCAGGTACTTGGAATCCGGGGCCGAAGTGTATTATGCAGCCTTCTCATTGGCAGAGGAATCAGTTCCAGAGGGATTACCCAAGGATATCCTATTCACCGAGCTGCATGCCGCGACCAAGGTTCTTGGCATTCCGGAGGCTAATCTGCTGATTTACAAGTATCCAGTTCGCAAGCTGTCATATTTTCGGCAGGATATTCTTGAGGACATGGTGAAACTCAATCGAGACCTATTCCCAGATTTGGTTTTTACACCCTCGAAGCATGATGTACATCAAGACCATTTTACAATCACTTCTGAGGCCTTGAGGGCTTTTAAGTTTACATCGCTGTTGGGTTATGAAATGCCATGGAACAACTATATCTTCGATACGACCTGCTTTATTCATCTTGAGGAAAGACATGTAATGCTGAAGCTAAAATCGCTGAAATGCTACAGATCCCAAATCGGCAGGAAATATTCCAATGAAGAATATATAAAGGGGCTTGCGCTGACCAGGGGGATTCAGGTTGGAGGCAAATACGCTGAAACATTCAATCTCCTCAGGTGGATCATATGATAAGCATATACAGGATAACACCTTCGTTCATGCGGGATAATATGGATAGGTTCATTCAAATACTAAAACAAAAAAACTATCAATACTGGGGCCCTAAGGAATTCATGTTGGATTTACCCGGCAAATGGGACTTCAGTTTTGCGGCATCGGATTCTTCCAACGGAGATATTCTGGTTGGTTTCATTATCTGCTCGCAAAAAACAACATTTCTACTGCATGAACACAAGCTATTTGTTGACCCTCTGTATCAGAGACAGGGGATAGGAAAAATGCTTATTCGTAAAACGTTACGTCATGCTGCCGAGGCGGGAGTTACTGATTATGCTCTGAATGTATATCCCGACAGCGAATCGGCTATCGCCTTATATGATAAGCTTGGAATGATCAGGATGAATGCCGTTAAAGACAGTATTGGGCTTAGGTATTATTATCAGGGTCTCGTTAGTCTGATTCTGAAAAGTATTGAAGGGAAGTACGAGTGATTAATGTTTTATTAACTGCAGTTGGATGTCCCGGGGGGCCATCCATAATAGAGGCTCTGAAGGCTGACGCGAACATTAGAATAATCGGTACAGACATGAGACGGGATGTTCCAGCAAGATATCTTGTGGACAAGTTTGTTACAGTTTTACCGGGCAGGAGCCCTGATTTTATCTCCCAAATGCTGGAAATATGCGACAGGGAGCAAATTGATGTTTTATTACCCTTGGCTACCTTCGAGTTAGATACCTTATCAAAACATAAGGCTTTGTTTGAAACTTCAGGTTGTAAGGTATGTGTCTCAGATTATGAATACCTTGCTATTGCCAACAACAAGTTCAAACTATACGAAACATTTAGAGATGCTGGGATCGTGCCAGAATACTACTTGCCAGCATCAACTGAGGAACTCATGGAATCGGTGTATAAACTGGGATATCCAGGCAAGAGAGTTATCTTGCGACCATTGATTAGCCACGGCAGTATTGGTTTGAGGATCGTCTCCAGTGATGTTAACAAGCTTGATATGCTCTTAAACTATAAACCAAATAGCATTTATACAGACTTGGAGAGCGTGTTTGAGGTCCTAAAATTGGCACCAAACTTTCCTGAAGTTTTGGTGACTGAATATCTGCCTAATAAAGAATATGGTGTCGATCTGCTGTATCATCCTGAGACGCATGGATTCGTACAGAAGTTTATACGTGATAACGGGGAAGTCAATCTTAGTGAAGTTAGCGGGGGACAGAACATTCAAACAGATAAGTTCGATGCGATCATTGACATGGTTTCTACCACGCTGAAGCTATCTTACTCAGTTAATATAGACATTAAACTCGATGAGCGAAATGAACCCAAGATGCTTGAAATCAACCCAAGAATGCCTGCAACAAGTTACTTGGCCTACAAATCTGGATTCAACATGGCCCTTGGCTCAGTTTACTTGGCTTTGGGCAAGGTTGTTCAACCTACTGATTTGATTGATGGCTTAAGTATCTACTCATACAGAGGGTTCATAGTAACCAATGCTCAGGGGAAGGTTTTATAAGGCCTGCCTTGCTGCTCTAACAATCAAGCAGCTTAAAGCATTGTAAAACTGCCTTTGCAGTTAACACATGATCCCAATAAGTCACCTATATGGAATCTAATTTGGAGTGTTGATTCCTAAGTGTGCATACTGAATAACAAACTCACTCCTGTGGAGCACATATATGCTAGATTTGGTGGTTAGCAAACGGCTTGGTGGAGTATAATAGAAATGTCTAAAATGACTTTCTGGGCTTTGCTTGCGTTGCTTCTGATCATGAACACCATACCCTTAGGTGAGCAGACAAACAGACGCTTGAATACGCTTATTGCTAAAGATTCGGATCTTACCAGGCTGGACTTCGTGCTTCACCTGTTTTCGTTTTTAGCTTTGTCCTTTCCGTTTATAATGGCTCAGAGAAGAAAGAGGTACGTTTTTAGATCAAAAGAGATTAGTAAATACGCGTCGATTTCAATAGCTTGCGCTTTCGCCTTTGAGATGATCCAATTGGCACTGCCCTACAGGACCTTCAATCCCAAAGACCTAGTGTTTAATCTGATCGGAGCTGCTCTTGGCATAGTGATTGTTATAACTGCTGATGCTACCCGCGGGATCAAAAAATTAAGATGAAGCACCTTGGTTACTGACATACATAAATTGGCCGATTATATGTTCAAAGATTTTACTGTAAAAGCGTACGTTTGTCTCTTGCGGGCACTTAAAGATACTAACTGCAAGTTCCAGACCATCTCCTCCCATCTGAACGGACCGGCAACCAAGGCTATCATCCTGCGCCACGATGTGGACACAATGCCGCGAAACTCTCTGGCCTTCGCCCGCATCGAGCATGATCTGGGTATAAAGGCCTCATATTATTTTCGGATCGTACCCCAGTCCTTCCAGCCGGAGATCATCAATGAAATTGCCGCCCTGGGCCATGAGATCGGTTACCACTATGAGGATATGGACCTTGGCAATGGTGACGTCACCAAGGCTTGGCTTTCTTTTCAAAAGAACCTGGCCAAGCTCAGGGAACTGGTTCCGGTGCAAACTATTTGCATGCACGGCAGCCCTTTATCCAAATGGGACAACCGGGATCTATGGGAAAAGCATGATTATCGGGAACTAGGGATCATTGGCGAGCCCTATTTTGACCTTGATTACAGCAAAGTGTTTTACCTAACCGACACCGGCCGCAAGTGGAACAGCGTGGATAGCAGCATACGGGACAAAGTAGATTCATCTTTCCGTATCGAGATAAAAAACACCCAGCATCTGATCCAACTCATCCGCGAGGGCAAGCTGCCTGACCAGATCATGCTAAACACCCATCCCCAGAGATGGAACGACAACCTTCTGCTGTGGGGGAGGGAGCTGGTTTGGCAATCTGCTAAGAACCAGATTAAAAAAGTGGTTTCCCGCAGAATATCGCAGAAAAAAAGCGCAGATTAACGCAGATTATA